>Ga0208330_1000122_pt1 | contig 46872 bp, 44 predicted proteins | sample DeeseametaMP1896_FD_184180 | JGI IMG/M metagenome (GOLD analysis project Ga0208330, IMG submission 184180) | Marine microbial communities from the Deep Pacific Ocean - MP1896 (SPAdes) | ecosystem: Environmental > Aquatic > Marine > Oceanic | place: East of Hawaii, North Pacific Ocean | collected... | reverse complement strand
GCGCTGCGCCACGACACCATCGGGTTCATCTTCCAGAGCTACAACCTGATCCCGTTTCTCTCGGCGGTGGAGAACGTCGAACTGCCGCTGATGTTCGAACCCTTCGACCGTCAAGCATTGCGGCAGCGGGCGATCGAGTTGCTCGAACTCGTCGGCCTCGGACACCGGATCAACCACCAGCCCACCAAGATGTCGGGCGGCGAACAGCAACGCACCGCGATAGCGCGCTCGCTGATCAGCAACCCCACCTTGGTGCTGGCCGACGAACCGACAGCCAACCTCGACCACCGTACGGGGGCAACGGTGGTGCGCATGCTGCGCGACCTGTGCTCGACCATGGGCGTCACCGTGGTCGCGAGCACCCACGACCCCACGGTGGCCGACGAAGCGAGCCGTGTCGTCCGGATGAAAGACGGACAGATCGTCAACTGATCCACTCTGTTGGAAGGCGAACCGATGACACAAGAACTGAGCGCTTCCCCGCCTGCGGGCTCGAGTCCAACTGGCGGCTCCGCCGAACGTGACAAGCTGATGACCACCGAGCTCGTCCCCGAACAGATCCTGCCGAAGGTGATGACCACGTTCGGGCTCACCGCTGCCTACGTCTTCATCATCTGCTGGATCACCGGTTCGTCGGTGCTGGCCGGCGGGGGGTGGACGGCGATCCCGATGTGGGTGCTGGGCATCCTGACGTTCCTGGTCCCGGCGGGGATGGCGGTGGTCGAACTCGGCAACCTGTGGCCGGGCCAAGGTGGGGTGTACATCTGGGCCACCCGGACCATGGGGGAGACGTGGGGATTCATCGGCGGATATCTGTCGTGGGTACCGGTGATCCTCAACGCCGCTTCGTCGCCCGCGATTGTGCTGCAGTTGCTGCTGTTGGCATTTCACACCGAGCTCGGGCTGACGACGAGCATCATCCTGCAGCTGGTGATCCTGTGGACCGTGATCGGTCTGGCGCTGGCCAAGCTGTCGGCCAGCCAGAAGATCATGAACGTGGTCTTCGTCGTCTACGGTGCGCTGACCCTGACGATCTTCGTCGCCGGCCTGCTCTTCGCCGTCAACCACGGTTCAGCGACGCCGTTCAGCTGGGCAGAGGCGACCATCCCCAACTTTGCGGTGGCCGGCTTCCTCTACGGGACGGTCCTGCTCTACCTGCTCGGCGTGGAAACCCCGTACAACATGGGTGCGGAGTTCCTGTCGGTCCGCAAGAGCGGACCGAAGATGATTCTCTGGGGGTCCGCCGCCCTGGTCGCGATCTACCTGTTGACCACGCTGGGCACCATCATGGCGCTGCCCGTCGGCGAGATCGATCCGGTCACCGGCATCATCGGCATGCTCGACGTCGCGGGGTTCCCGGGTCTGATGGAGATCTGCGCGGTCGTGCTGGCGTTCATCGTGATCGTCGCGTTGATGACCTATCAGGTGGCCTACTCGCGGCTGATCTTCGTCTCCGGTCTGGAACGCCATCTGCCGCGGATCTTCACCCACCTCAACCCGCGCACCCGGAACCCGGTGTCCGCCATCCTGATCCAGGGTGTGATCTCGTCGCTGATCCTGGTCGGACTGTACTCGCAGAGCAGCATGGCCAACGTGACCGTCTACCTGCAGGGCGGGTTGTCCACGGTGTGGCTGATCTCGGGCTTCTTCTTCCTGTTCCCGGTGATCATCGCCCGCAGAAAGTACGCGGATCGCTATGCCAACGAGCAGTTCTGGCGGATCCCCGGCGGAATGGCCGGCGTCTGGACCGCCGTCGTGGTCGGGACGCTGGGCACCATCGGCGGCATCTACTACTCGTTCGTGACGCCCTGGATCGACGTCCCCTCGAGCACCTGGATGACGTGGGTCGGCCTGATCAGCCTCGGCATGTTCGCGCTCGGTCTGATCGTCTACATCTTCGGCCGGCGCTCTGCGCACAAGACCTCCCAGGAGGACGCCCTTGCTCATCTCGCGGTGTTCGACCTCGGTACCGACGATGCAAAGGACTCCGCTCGATGACGATGGACAGCACAGCACTTCGCTCCGACGCCGCCGCCGGGCACACCGGCTACCCTCTGGACCCGCTGAGCGGGGCGGAGATCGAATCGGCCGCCGCGATCGTCGCGGCCAGTGAGTACGCCACAGGCACCCTGCGGTTCGTCATGATCCAGCTCGCCGAGCCGGAGAAGAACGCCGCTCTGACATTCGAGGGATTGGCCGACATTCCCCGACGGGCGTTTCTGACGATGTACGACTCAGCGGCGAAGATGGTCTACGAGGCAACCGTCGACCTCGCCGCCCGCGTGGTCGACTCGTGGACCCCTGTCCCCGGCCGGTTCCCGTCCTATCTGGTCGAGCACATGACCGGCGTCGAGGAGAAGGTGCGGGCCGATCCGCGCTGGCAGGAGGCGATGCGCAAACGGGGGGTCACCGACTTCGACCTCGCCATGATCGATCCCTGGCCGGCCGGCTACTACGGCGCCCAGGACCACTACGACAACTCTGCGCTGATCTGTCGGCCGCTGACCTTCATGCGGGCTGCGCCGTCCGAGCACGGCTACGCCAGGCCGGTCGAGGGCCTGATCGTGACGTTCGATCTGGATGCCATGAAGGTCATCGACATCGAGGACCACGGCGTGGTGCCCTTGCCGCCCACCGCGGGCAACTACACCGAGCAGTTCATGTTCGACCCGAACAACCGGCCGGCGTTCACCGCCTTCCGCGACGACGTCAAGCCGATCGAGATCACCCAACCCGACGGTCCCAGCTTCACGGTCAACGGGTGGCAGGTGCAGTGGCAGAAGTGGTCCATGCGGCTGGGTTTCAATCCACGCGAGGGCATCACGCTCCACGAGGTCACCTACACCGACCGCGGACAGACGCGGCCCATCATGTATCGGGCGTCGCTGGCAGAGATGGTGGTGCCCTACGGGGACACCTCACCGACGCACTGGAACAAGAACGTCTTCGACATGGGCGAGGTGGGGATGGGATTCTCAGCCAACCCGCTGACCCTCGGGTGCGATTGCCTCGGCGAGATCCACTACTTCGACGGTACGGTCAACGACTCCGCGGGCAACGCGGTCACGATCCCGAACGCGATCTGCATGCACGAAGAGGACTACGGTATCTCGTGGAAGCACACCGACTTCCGTACCGAGGAAGTCGAGGTACGGCGGTCGCGCCGCCTGGTCATCTCGATGATCTGCACTGTGGGCAACTACGAGTACGGCTTCTTCTGGTACTTCTACAACGACGCGTCGGTCGAGGTCGAAGTCAAGCTCTCCGGTGTGCTGACCACCGGCGCGGTGCCAGACGGTGAAACTCCGCGGTGGGGAAAGATGGTCGCGCCCAACATCTACGGACCCAACCATCAGCACTTCTTCAACTTCCGGCTGGACATGAGCGTCGACGGCCCGGGCAACAGCGTCTACGAAGTGGACTCGATTCCCGAACCCGATCCGGCTCTCAATCCGCACCGCAACGCGTGGATCACCCAGGACACGCTGGTGGCCTCGGAAGCGCAGGGCGCGCGGGACTGGAACTGGCAGACCGGCCGGTACTGGAAGGTGGTCAATCCGGCCAAACGCAACGAGCTCGGCCAACCCGTCGGCTACAAGCTGCTGCCCCGGGAGGTGGTGCCGGTGATGGTGCAGGAGGGCTCGTTCATCTACGACCGCGCCCGTTTCGTGCAGCACAATCTCTGGGTCACCAAGTACGACCAGAGCGAGCGATTCCCTGCGGGGGATTACATGTACCAGAGCGGCGAGGCCCAGGGGTTGCCGCAGTACATCGCCGACGACGCCGCGCTGGAGGACACCGACGTGGTGCTGTGGTACACCGTCGGCGCCCACCACGTGGTGCGGCCGGAGGACTGGCCGGTGATGCCGTGCGCCTACACCGGCTTCCACCTCAAGCCGGTCGGCTTCTTCGACGGCAACCCGGCATTGGACCTGCCACCGTCGCCACCCAAGGCCTGCCACCTGAGTTCGGGCGGATTGCCGGTGGCCGAGCGAGCCCGGGAGTCCTGACCGCCACGCAGACTCGACCGCGGCGTGCCGCGCAGACCCGACCGCGGCGTGCCGCGCAGACCCGACCGCCGATTCTCGGCGGGGATGAGGCAGGATGTGGGTAGCCGTCCGCGGCACTGAAAAGGGGGCGGTGATCGCACGCGAGAACCGCAAAGGAGTCCGATGGCGGATCCCACCAGCCTCAACGGAGCCGGTGCGTCGGCGCTGATCCGGCCCGCCTACCGTCGCGTGCTGCTCAAGCTGGGCGGTGAGATGTTCGGCGGCGGGGAAGTCGGCCTCGACCCCGACGTCGTCGCCCAGGTCGCTCGTCAAATCGCCGAGGTCGTCCGAAGCGGTGTCCAGGTCGCGGTGGTCATCGGCGGCGGGAACTTCTTCCGGGGCGCGCAGCTGCAGCAACGCGGCATGGAACGGACCCGCTCGGATTACATGGGCATGCTCGGCACCGTCATGAACAGCCTTGCGCTGCAGGATTTCCTCGAGAAGGAAGGCATCCAGACCCGGGTGCAGACCGCGATCACCATGGGGCAGGTCGCCGAGCCGTACATCCCGCTGCGCGCGCAGCGGCATCTCGAGAAGGGCCGGGTGGTCATCTTCGGGGCCGGGATGGGACTGCCGTATTTCTCCACCGACACCACCGCTGCCCAGCGGGCCTTGGAGATCGGTGCCGACGTGGTCCTGATGGCCAAGGCAGTCGACGGAGTGTTCACCGCCGACCCGAAGGTGCATCCCGACGCCGAGTTGCTCACCGCCGTCAGTCACCGCGAGGTCATCGACCGCGGCCTCAAGGTCGCCGACGCCACGGCCTTCAGCTTGTGTATGGACAACGGTATGCCGATCCTGGTGTTCAACCTGCTCACCGATGGCAATATCGCCCGTGCCGTCGCAGGTGAGAAGATCGGGACACTGGTCACCACTTGACAGGCGTGGCGGCGCGGTGAGCGACAGAGGCGGGCGAGGGCGCCCAGGTGAGTGACAGCGACGGGAGACGAGCACAGTGATCGACGAAACACTCTTCGACGCCGAGGAGAAGATGGAGAAGGCCGTGTCGGTGGCACGGGACGACCTGGCGTCGATCCGCACCGGCCGCGCCAACCCGGCGATGTTCAACCGCATCACGGTGGACTACTACGGCTCACCCACCCCGATCACGCAGCTCTCGAGCATCAACGTTCCCGAGGCCCGGCTGGTCGTCATCAAGCCCTACGAGGCCGGCCAGCTGCGCAACATCGAGGATTCGATCCGCAACTCCGACCTGGGGGTCAACCCGAGCAACGACGGCAACGTGATCAGGGTGGCCATTCCGCAGTTGACCGAGGAGCGACGCCGCGACCTGGTCAAGCAGGCCAAAGCCAAGGGCGAGGACGCCAAGGTCTCGATCCGCAACATCCGACGCAAGGCGATGGAGGAGCTGGCGCGGATCAAGAAGGACGGTGACGCCGGCGAGGACGAGGTCACCCGCGCCGAGAAGGATCTGGACAAGACCACCCACCAGTACACCGCCCAGATCGACGACCTGGTCAAGCACAAAGAAGGCGAGTTGCTGGAGGTCTGAGAGTGACCGATCAGCAATCGACTCCAGTGGCAGAGCAGCCGAAGAACCAGCCGCAGACGAAGAAGTCGCGCGCCGGGCGCGACCTGCCCGCGGCGATCGCCGTGGGCGTCGTGCTGGGGGCGATGGCGATCGGCATCCTGCTGTTCGCGCCGATCTGGTGGCTGGCCCTGGTGGCCGTGGCCATCGCCATCGCGACCCATGAGGTCATCCGGCGGATGCGCGAACACGGGTACGCGCTTCCGGTCGTGCCCCTGCTGGTAGGCGGTCAGGCGATGATCTGGCTGACCTGGCCGTACGGCGCCGCGGGGCTGCTGGGCGCCTACGGCGGCACCGTGATCGTGTGCATGGTGTGGCGCCTGCTGGGCCAGGGGCTCGGCCAGCCGCCGGTCAACTATCTCCGTGACATCGCCGCGGCCGTGCTGCTGGCCACCTGGGTGCCGATGTTCGCCGCGTTCTCGGCGCTGCTGATCTTCGCCGACGACGGCGGGGTCCGGGTCTTCACCGTCATCGTCACCGTCGTGTTCGCCGACATCGGTGGTTACGTCGCCGGGGTGCTGTTCGGCCGGCATCTCATGGTCCCGGCGATCAGCCCGAAGAAGTCGTGGGAGGGGTTGGGCGGCTCGCTGCTGTTCGGTATCGGCGCCGCGGTGGTGACCGTCACGTTCCTGCTCGACAAGCCCGCCTGGGTCGGTGTGCCGCTCGGGCTGATGTTGGTGATCACCGGAGTTCTCGGCGATCTGGTCGAGTCTCAGGTCAAGCGCGACCTGGGGATCAAGGACATGGGAACGCTGCTGCCGGGCCACGGCGGGCTGATGGACCGCATCGATGCGATGCTGCCCTCGGCAGTCGCCGGCTGGGCCGTGCTGACTCTGCTGGCCTGACCCGGCTCTGACCGAACGGCCCGCAACCGCGGGAGTGCGATACTGGACTACGTCATGTCCAAATCCCTGCCGCTCGTCTTCGACCCTCCCCGCCGCGCGATGCCGCCGAGGCACTTCGCCGACCTCGACGACGCTGCCCGGGCCGCGGCGGTCGCTGACCTGGGACTGCCGGCGTTCCGTGGAAAACAGCTGGCCAACCAGTACTTCAACCGGCTCATCGCCGATCCGGCGGAGATGACGGATCTGCCCGCCGGAGTCCGTGACCAGCTGGGCGAGGCGCTGTTCCCGCCGCTGCTGAAGCCGCTGCGCGAGATCGAATGCGACGCGGGGGAGACCCGCAAGGTTCTGTGGCGCGCCGTCGACGCCACGACGTTCGAGTCGGTGCTGATGCGATACCCGGACCGCAACACGGTGTGTATCTCGTCGCAGGCGGGCTGCGGAATGGCCTGTCCGTTCTGCGCGACCGGACAGGGTGGACTCAAGCGCAATCTGTCGACGGCCGAGATCCTCGAGCAGGTCCGCGCGGCCGGCGCCGAGCTGCGCCACCGGGACGCGCGCCTGTCGAACATCGTGTTCATGGGCATGGGGGAGCCGCTGGCCAACTACAGCCGGGTGCTGGCTGCGGTGCGGCGCATCATCGCGGCGCCACCCGGCGGCTTCGGGATCTCCGCGCGGTCGGTGACGGTATCGACGGTCGGGCTGGCACCGGCGATCCGCAAGCTCGCCGACGAGCGGCTCAATGTCACGCTGGCGTTGTCGCTGCATGCGCCCGACGACGAGCTCCGCGACACGTTGGTGCCGGTCAACAACCGGTGGAAGGTCAGCGAGGTTCTCGATGCCGCGCGCTATTACGCCGATGTCACCGGTCGCCGGGTGTCCATCGAATACGCGTTGATCCGCGACGTCAACGACCAGCCGTGGCGGGCCGACCTGCTGGGCAAGCGCCTGCACGGTGCACTCGGCGCGCTCGCTCACGTCAACCTGATCCCGCTCAACCCCACCCCGGGCAGCGAATGGGACGCCAGTCCCAAACCCGTCGAACGTGAATTCGTCCGGCGGGTGCGCGAGCGGGGTGTGTCCTGCACCGTGCGCGACACCCGCGGTCGCGAGATCGCGGCCGCGTGCGGGCAGCTCGCCGCTCAGGGCTGACGCCGCGCCGTCAGGCGTTCCGGCGTCGCGATGGGCTTGTCAGGTCAACGGATAGTCCACCACGGTCGCCACCGGCCCCTGCGCCGCGAGGCCGGATGCCGCTTCGATCCACTGGCCGGTGACGATCATCGTCAGGTTGGGCAGATTCACCACGTAGTCGCCGTAGGTGCGTAGGTAGGGATCGCCGACGTAGATGGCGCCGCCGTAGTCGGGTAGCAGGTTCTGCACGACCGTGCTCGATTCCGAGTCTTTGACCTGGACCGAACTGTTGTACAGCACGGAGGCCTCGATCTCGAGCTGCAGTCCGATGAATACGCCGGCCTTCTCCTTGAGCTTGATTCCCCCGCCGGCTGCCCAGCTCGCAGACTCCGTCTTGGTGGTGGTGATGGTGTAGTAGTAGGAGTTCGTCTGCGAGCCCAGATTGACTTGCTGCTGAACGGGTCCCGATGTCGGCGCGTTGTAGTACGTATCGCCGGTGACGTTGATTCCGCATCCACCGGGCATCGCATCGCCATACCCCGGAGTGCACGCCACGTCGACCGCCGCGGACGCAAGATTCGGGGTGTTGGTGACGTCCATCCGCCCGGGCGTCGAGTACGGATAGATCAGGTACATGATTCCGGTGTCCCGGTCTGCGTCGTCACCGATGCATCCCGCGGTCTGGCAGGTGACCAGCGGTGCGCTGCCTCCGTTGAAGACCTTGAGCTCCGCTTTGATGTCGATTCCCGTCGAGTTCGTCCACGTCACGTACGCTTCCTGGTCCACGAAGACGTTGTAGTCGACCTCGATGTCGATCCTTTCGAACGGTTGCAGGACGAAGCCTTTCGTCGGGGAGTCGTCGCCTTCGTATTCGCCGGTGATGCTGCTCAGCGTCTGCGCGTACGGCGAGAGGTTGATGATCTGGATTGTCTGAGAGCTGATGGCTCGGCCGGCGAACACGATGTTCGGCAGAACTTGGAAGGCCTTCAGCTGATCCCGCACGTAGCCACCGATGATGCCGAAGAGCGACCTCGGTTTGGCTGCGGGCGCCGGGAGGGGTGCCGCGATGTCGGGTGTCGTCACAAAGCCCACGGTGTCCGTCTCCGGAGGCGTGGGTGCTGAATTCGAGTCGGGATACGGGTGCGGACCTGTCCCGATCTCCCAGTCGACGGTGGTGTAGGTGACCGCGACCGGGTTTCCGTTCTCATCGATGACGCCCGACGGGGCCAGACTGACGTATTCGACGTCGGGAATCGTGATCGTGACACCCGAATTGGTCAGCGTCATGGTGACGTAGTCGTGGTACTGCGGGTACTGCACGTAGATCTGACCGTAGCTTCCCGGCGGCACGTCCAGGTCGACCTGTGTTTCGGTGGTGAAGCCGTCGCTCCAGCTGTGGCCGTACTTCTGTTGCACCAACGCGCCGATCTCCGTCTGGAAAGCCAACGGGCCGAGCGAGAAGTTCAACGAGGTGCCGGCGACGATCTTGAGGTTTTCCTCGACACCGCTGGTCTTGGTGACCTCGTGGACGACCTTGTACCTGTTGGTGGAGATCACCGTTCCGTCGTTGAACAGGCTGTTGCCGACCTGCTTGGGTGCGCTGAGCCGAACCCGCTCGTCGACGACTTCCTGAGTGCAGGTGCCCGAAACCTTGCACAGCGCCGCGGCGACGAGTGCTTGGCCGACGGGATCGGTGCTGTCGATGGTGACCACCGTGCCGGCCTCAGGCAGGAGAACCAACGTTTCGCGCAATGAGATGAGCGAGGGACCGTTGATGGATTCCGGGGTCTCGAAGATGACGGTCTGGATCCTGCTGTTCGTCGTCGTCGCGACAGCGCCGCCCGCCTCGACGTCGACACTGACGGTTGTGGAACCGTCCGACCACGTCATCGTGCCCGCGTAGGTCCAGTCGTCGTCGTGGTAGCTGTTGCCCTGATAGAACGCGAGCTCGACCTGGCGGGCGTTGTCGAGGACGAACCCTTGCTGTGGGCCGTAGGTCAGCGGAAGCTTGGTGTCGAGGTCGGACAGCGTCACCGCCCTGCCGGTCAGGTTGAGCACGGTGACTTCGTTGCGGACCCAGGGGAGATAGATCTCGCCGGTTGGGTTGCAGACGTCGTCGCGGCACGCGCCAGGGGGGACGGGGTCGGCGCGGGTGCCGAGGATCAGGCCGCCGAGCTCGGTGAGCAGTGTGCCAACGGGTTTCAGCAGAGTGTGCACGGCCAGAGCCAACCGGCCCAATGGACCGCTCGGATTCGCCGGCTCCGGTGACGCGCCCGGAGCCAACACCGGGGTGAGGATGGCTTCCTCGGCCTTCTTCTCCCGCTGCGTGCCGGCCGCCGGCACCGGGTCTGCCGGGGTCGCCGCAGTGTCGGTCACCGGTGCGGGCACATCCGGTGTCTCCGTCGCCGAAGATTCTGCGGCGGTGTCGACGTCGGCATTGACGGTGGTTTCTGCAGAAACGTCCGCCGATGCGGGAGGCGCCAAGGGGTGGTCGGCGACTTCTTCGGCGCGCCAACGCCTGTCATCGCCCTGCTCGGTGTCGATGTCGTCGGTGGACGAGGTGCTGCCCGGCGGCCCGGGGTCGGAGGCCGTCTGCTCGTGTTCTGCATCGGGCTGCTGAGACGTCGAGTCGTCCGCAACGTCGGCTGCCGCATCGTCTGTCTCGTCCGCGGAGGCGTCGGCCGACTCCATCACATCGTGGTCGGCGGAGGACCCCGGCGTGGGCGCGCTCGGAGTGCCGGTGTCGTCGAGGTCATCGGTGGGCGCCGACGAACCCTCAGTCAGTGACTCAGCGTCGCGCTGACTCTCCGGGTCGTCCCCCCGGCGTGATGACAGGTGGGCGCCACGCTGCTGGCCTGTGGTGGAGGCATCGTCGCGGTCGGAGGAAACTGTATGTCGCGCAGTCGATCCGCTCGCGCGACCCTCGGATGCCGAGCTCGACTCCGAGGAGGCCGACGAGCTGCCGTCCGGTCCGTCGTCTGCGTACGCGACGCCGGCCCCGCCGACGAGAGCCGCACCGATGCCCACCGTGATCGCCCCCGCGCCCAGCCAGGCACAGGGTTCGATCCGCGATGTTCGGTCCCGCGGCCGGGTCCCGGTGGTCGCCCTACTGCTCTGCCGACGTCGTGCCCGAGCTGACATCGAGGACCTCTTCTCACGAGGGTATGCACCAGCAAAGCCGGAAAGCGCCGAAATGCGCAGCTTTTTCTACCACACCCCGGCGACTGTCGGTGCCCCGGAATCCCTGCCCGTGCGTTGTTGGTGAATTCGGCCATTGACGTTGATGGCCAGTGGATCCCGGAGAAGGTGCGGGTCAGAAGCGTGGCGCTCCACAACCCAGGTCAGCGTCACTTCTCCGGAGTGCCGCACGCCGCACCTGCCGGTAACCTTGGCAAATATTGACGTTCACCAACAGTTTGGCTTCGGACAACCGCAGGTCATCCGCCGGCGGGCGGATTGACGAACCAGATGTTGTCCTCGCGCAGTGCGCGGCTGCGCCAGCCGTCGTCGGTGCGCACCAGCTCGTGGTGGTAGTAGCCACCGCATCTGCTCTGCTCGGCCATCCCGGGCAGGAGCATCGGGTTGTAGAACATCGCCCGCACCGTGGCAGTGTCACCGCCGGGATGGATGTCACAGTCGATGTTGGTGATGTAGTGCATGCTCCACGGGACGGAGCCGAAACCCGCCGACAACCAGTCAGCGACCTCGTCGCGCAGACCGGCGGCCGCGCCCGCTGACGAGTAGTCGATGTACGCGTCGTCGGTGAACACCGAGCGGTACAGTTCCCAGTCCTTGGTGTCGACCGCCCGCGCGTATCGGTACAGCAACGCCCTGATCTGCAGTTCGTCGTCCACGCGCGCGACATCCGTCATCGGACCACCTCCAGTCGCAGCTCGCGGATGCGCCAGCCGACCGCCGTTCTGACGACCTCGTCGTGCCAACGGCCGTGGAAGAACGTCATGTCCGAGGCGCCGGGCAGGCGCACCGCGTTGAACCACATCGCCACGACGTGAGCACTGTCTCCCGAAATCGTGGCCTCGACGTTGGTGAGGTAGTGCATGCCGACCGACAAGGATGCCTGCCGGCGTTTCAGATACTCCACCGCGTCGTCGACGGCGCCGGTGAAGAGTCCTGCAGCGGAGTAGTCCACGTGCCCGTCGTCGGTGAACGTTGCGCGGAAGGCGCCCCAGTCCCTGAGGTCGACGGCATAGCAGTACCGGGTCAGCAGGCCCTCGAGGTGCACCTCGTCGCTGAGTTGGCGCCGATCACCAGCGACATTCATTCAGGCATGCCGATGGTTTTGGCGTCGAGGTACTCCTTGTAGCCTTCTTCGCCGTTGCGGTAGCCCAGTCCGCTCTGTTTGGTGCCGCCGAAGGGGCTGCCGATGCCGAAGTGGCTCTTGCCGTTGATGGTGACGTTGCCGGTGCGCATGCGACAGGCGATGGCGAAGGCGCGGTCGACGTCGGCGCTGCTGACCTCGCCGGACAGGCCGTAGATGGTGTTGTTGGCGATCGCGACGGCGTCGTCGTCGGTGTCATAGGGCGTCACGGTGAGCACCGGACCGAAGATCTCTTCCTGTGCGATCACCGAGTCCGGGTCGACGTCGGCGAGCAGGGTCGGCTGGGTGTAATAGCCCACAGGCAGGTTCTGCGGGATGCCGCCGCCGGTGATCAGGCGCGCACCGGCCTCGACGCCGCTGCGGATCAGTCCGAGCACTTTCTGGCGCTGGGTCTCGCTGATCTGGGGGCCCTGCATGGTGCCCGGCGTCCACGGGTCGCCGACCGGGAAGTTCTCCATCATGGTCTTGAGGATCTCGATGCCTTCGTCGTAGCGGCTGCGCGGCAACAGGATCCGGCTGGGCAGGATGCAGCTCTGGCCCGACATGACACAGGCCATCATCGCCGCCATCGGCAACGCGGCGTTGAAGTCGGCGTCGTCGAGGACGATGTGGGCGCTCTTGCCGCCGAGCTCGAGCAGCGTCTTCTTCACCGTCGCAGCCCCGGCGGCCAGGATCGCGCGCCCGGTGGCGGTCGAGCCGGTGAAGGTGATCATGTCCACGCGCGGGTCCGCCGACAGCGCCGCACCGACCTCGTTGGCGTTGGAGGTGACCACGTTGAACACCCCGGCGGGAATGTCGGTCTCCTCGGCGACGATGCGCCCGTATTCGCTGCCCGACCACGGGGTCAGCTGGGCGGGTTTGAGGACCACGGTGTTGCCGGCCATCAGCGCGGGCACCGTCTCGGCGATGTTGAGGTAGAACGGCACGTTCCACGGGGTGATCGCGCCGACCACGCCGACCGGTTCGTAGTGGATCTTGCGCCGGGCCGGGCCCAGCGCGGTCTCGTGCACGCCGTTGTCGACCAGATAGTCGAAGTTCTTGCCGTGCTCGGCCCAGTGGGTGACTTCGGCGATCGGGCTCTCGATCTGGCTGCCGGTGACCGTGACCGGGCAGCCGACCTCGGTGATCAGGATCCGGCGCAGCCGCTCTTTGTTGCGTTCCAGCGCCTGCGCCAGCTGGGTCAGGCAGTGGTAACGAAAGTCCAGGTCACGCGACCAGTCGGTGGTGTCAAAGGCGCGCCGTGCCGCACCGACCGCGCGTCCCATGTCCTCGACCGTGCCGTCGGTGGCCTGACCGGCGACCTGCTCGCTGGCCGGGTGGATGACATCGAAAGTGGCACCGCCGGCGGTCGACTGCAGTTCACCGTCGATGAGCATGCGTGGTTCGCCGGCCAGCACACCGGTCTCGGTCTCAGCTGTCGTCATGACAGTCAGCTTTACAAGAAATCGCCCGAGTGTCACGCGTTCGTGACGACCGGGCCGAGCCGCTGTCAGCCGGTCTTGATGCCCACCGCGTGCCGCAGCTGCGCCAGGAACTGGTCGTCATCGTCGCTGCGCACGATGTAGTGCGACACCGCCACACGGATGGCCGTCGCCGCCTTGACGGCGCCGTTGGGGCCCGGAAGCAGCTTCTCCAGCTGGGCGCGCATGTCCGGAATGATGTGTCCCAGCCGCGCGATCACGACCTCGGGCTCGATGTCGACGACTCGAACCCCGGAGTAGGAGCGCTGATAGGCGACGATGAACTGCATCGCGGCATCGACGCGCTCGTTGCCGCGCAGACCGGCGGTGGCCTTCGCGATGCCGGTTTCGAACATTTCCCGCTCATAGATCCCGAACGCTTCGAGCAGGGCCGCCTTGTCGGCGAACCACCGGTAGAGCGTGGGGCGTGACACCCCGGCCTGCAGGGCCACCTCGGACAGGCTGAGCTTGGTCTGTCCATGACGGCCCAGCACTTCGGCCGTCGCGGCCAGGATGCGGTTTCTCGTCGAGGTGTCCTCGGCGAGTCCGGGGCGCTCGGATGCTGGGTGGTTCACGTACCTGGCCTGTCTTACGGGTTCGACAACGATCGTAAAGCGTCCCGTCGGTACAGACCGACGGCACGCCCGGCAATGTCGGTCACAACGACTTCCTGAGCAGCGCCACAGTCTCGAGGTCGGCCAGCGCCGCCAGGCTGCGGTCCACGCCCTTGAGGGCGATGTCCTCGGCTTGCATGCCGCCCATCCCCGCCGTGATCAGCGCCGCCACATACGGATACAGCGCAGCCTGGCGGTAGCGATCCCACAGATCGTCTCGGTCGAGCTCCGGTCCGCCGCCGGCGGACAGTGCGCCCCGATAGACATCCAGCAGCTCGCGCTGCGTGGCCTGGCGGTCCGCGGCCGTCATCGACGTCACCAACGTGTAGGCCAGCTCGCGGCTGGGGTGACCGCGACGCACAGCCTGCCAGTCCAGCAGCCCGGCCCGGCCGGCGCGGAAGTACACGTTTCCCGGGTGGGCGTCACCGTGCATGACGGTGTGCGGCCCGCGGTCGACGAGTGCGGCCAGTGCGCGGTAGTTCTCGTTGATGAAGCGGCCACGTTCCAGCGGCAGTTCGGTGCGCTGCGCCATCCGCTGTGCGGAGGTCCTCAGCAGCGGCGCGGTGAGCAGTGAGGCGCTGTCCGCCGACGCGGAGTACACCCAGCCCAGCGGACCGGTATCGGCCGCCTGCGGCAGTCGACCCCAGAACGTCCGGTGCAGCTGAGCCAACAGCTCGACCACCAGGGCGGCCCGGTCGGGATCGATCGGGTGCAGCGTGTCGGGGAATTCACACGGGGGTGCGCAGGGGTCCGCCAGGTCTTCGAGCACCAGGACGAACCGGCCCGTCCACGGGTCGAAGGCGGAGCCGTAGGACGTCGGCACCCCGGTCAGCTCGGGCGCCAGCTGACGGTAGAAACGGGTCTCGGTGTCGGCGAGGTTGCCGAGTTCACCCATCAGCCGGGTGGCGACCGTCTCGGCCGCCATCTTGACGAACACGGACGCGGGGACGTCGTCGCCGGTCAGCGTGAGCCGCGCCCGCGAGGATGTCCCGGCATCACCGTCGATCACCTCGACCGAAGCCACGGGCCGCCCGATCAGTCGCGCCAACGCTGCCGCGTCGAGATCGGCAACGGTGCGGGGCGTCCGGCGCAGGCGCCCGATCGCCGCGTCGGTCCCGATCCGCCGCATACCGCGGCCCAGATGTGCTGCCAACCCGAGGGCGGGGGCCACCCGATCGTCGATGATGGACACTGCGGGCCTCCTAGGCTCGGGCTGCAGCCCTCACAGGGTTACAAAGAGTCGGTCGTTTGTAAAGTGTCGGAGAAGGGGAGTGGTGCATGGCGGGTCCGTTGGAGGGGCTGCGTGTCATCGAGCTGGGCGTCTGGGTCGCCGGTCCGGCCGCCGGAGGGATTCTGGCGGACTGGGGTGCCGACGTCATCAAGATCGAGCCGCCTGCGGGTGATCCGGCCCGGACATTCGGCCGCATGCTCGGGATCCCGCCGCGTGATCGTCAGCACGAGAGCCCGCCCTTCGAAATGGACAACCGCGGAAAGCGCAGCGTCGTACTGGATCTCACCACCGACGACGGTAGAGCACACGCCTTGGACCTGCTCACCGATGCCGACGTGTTCATCACCAACATCCGCGCCGGTGCGTTGCGGCGCATCGGGCTGGACTTCGAGTCCCTGACCGCGGCCAACCCCCGGCTGGTGTACGGGTTGATCACCGGATACGGCAACGACGGGCCGGATGCCGACCGCCCCGCATACGACGTGGCCGCGTTCTGGGCACGGGCGGGCCTGGCGCATCTGTTGACCCGGCCCGGGGACACCCCGCCTTTTCAGCGCGGCGGTATGGGAGACCATTCGGTCGGGATGACCCTGGCCGGGGCGGTCTGCGCCGCCCTCGTCGCCCGCACCCGTACGGGCGCCGGCCAGCTGGTCTCGACGTCGCTGTACCGCCAAGGTGCCTACACCGTGAGCTTCGACCTCACGACGTTTCTGATCAGCGGCCAGCCCATCGCGATCGGGCAGCGCGAAACGATGGGCAACCCGTGCATGAACAACTACACCGCCGGGGACGGCCGCCGGTTCTGGCTGGTGGGGTTACAAGGGGATCGGCACTGGCCGGCGTTGTGTGCCGCCGTGGGCCGGCCGGAGTGGCTGGTCGACGAACGCTTTGCGACGGCCCGCGCCCGGGCAGTCAACGCGGCCGGCTTGGTCGCCGAACTCGATGCCGTGTTCGCTGCCAAACCGCTCGACGAGTGGGCCGAAGCCTTTGGCGCGCAACCGGAACTGTTCTGGTCGCCCATCAACTCGATGGAAGACGTGGTGGCTGACGAGCAGTTCCACGCCGGCGGTGGAGTCGTGTACGTGCCCGCCCAGGACGGCTCGAGCGTGCCGATGGTCGCCACGCCTGCCGACTTCTCGGCGACCCCGTGCGACGTGCGCGGGTGCGCACCCGCGCTGGGCGAGCACACCGAGGGCTTACTGGCCGACAAGCGCACGGATCACGCCCGCTAGGAGCACCGGCCGTCCGCTTCTGAGACAGCGTGGCGTGGTGGCGGGGCGAATTGCGTGACACGTGCGGCATGTCGAAGCTGCGCGAGGAAATCGGCGCTGTCGTCGCTGTGAACCAGGTACTGCGAAATCGCCAACCGCACCGCCGTCGCGGCCGACAGTCCGGAATCGGGCCCGGTGCACAATCGCTGCAGCCGCTCACGCATCAGCGGAATGATCCGGGCGACCCGCCTGATCACCTGGTCGGGTTCGACGTCGACCATCCGCAGGCCGGGATAGGACAACTGGTAGCGCACGATCACCTGCAGCGCGGCGTCGAGTTTCTGGGCGGCGGGCACGGCGGCGGTGGCCTCGGCGATGGCCCGCTCGTACAGATGGCGTTCCCACACCGCGAAATCGTCGAGCAGGACTTGCTTGTCGGAGAAATAGCGATACAGCGTGGGGCGGGACACCCTTGCCGCGGCCGCGACGTCCGACAGCGACAGCTTGGTGGTGCCGTTGCGTCCCAGCACCTCTGCGGTCGCGGCCAGGATCCGCTGGCGAGTCGAGCTGTGCTCGTCGGCAAGGTCCGACATTGGCATACTTTACAAAATTAGCCAGCAATGTCACGCTGTTTCGGTGCAGGTCCACCCGGAGCAATCGTGAGGATCGACGTCGTTCTGTCCCGGTGTACGGGCCACGGCATCTGCGAGACGATCGCCGAGGACGTCTTCGAGGTCCAGGATGACGGGACCGTGGTCATCAGCGGTGCCGAGCGACCCGAATCCGACCGCGACCGGATGATCCGCGCGGTCACCCAATGCCCGGCCGCTGCACTGCGGCTGATCGACTGAACCGCGGCCGGTAGAGTGCGCGGGCAGTCGTCGCGAGGCGGAAACCGCTACGAGGAACGCGTTTTCGCGGATTCCTCCCTCGGTGGACGGGGGCGCACGAGCACTGACTGCTGGATGGCGCCCACCGGTCCGCTCTCGTCGAACAGCGTGCCTGATGTCACCCCGATGCCGTCGGGGCCGTAGCTCGTCTCGGCGCGGATGCCGATCCACTCGCCGTCGGGCTCGCGGTGGATGTGCACCACCAGATCAGTGTTGAGAAAGGTCCACCTGCGGATGTCGAGCTTGGCGCCGATGCCGTTGGCGTCGTCGGCGACCGCGAACAGCCGCTCGAGCGCAGTCATCGTCTCACCCTTGACGAGATCGACCTCGGGGCGGAGCCACGACTCGCCCGGGCCCTGGTTCAGGGGCGGGGTGAGCCAGCGCCAATCCAGGCTGTGCACGTAGTTGCGCTCCCAGTCTTTCTTCATGTCTCGGCCGCGCGCTTGCGACAAGGGCCGCAGCGGCTCGACGGGGGCGTGGGTGATCGCGGCCGTGTCCAGAGTCTGCAGCCGCCAGCCGCTGGCCCGGGCGACCGGCCGTGGCGATCCGTCGGGCCCCACCGCGAGCAGCTCGGCCCCGATCAGTTCGATCTGTGTTCCGGAGCGCTCGCGGGTGGCCCGCACCCACAGATCTCCGTCCGCCGGCACCGGGCCGAGCAGGTCGACCAGTACCCGGCTGAGCCGGGTGTCGTCGCGGGGGGCACACCGCTGCAGTGCGCGGACCAGCAGCGCGGACACCGGGGCCGCGTGCTGGATCGCGGCTGACCAGGTGGAGCGAACCAGATCGGTCGCCACGAAGTGCTCGCCGTAGCTGTCGGCGTCGTCGATCTTCACGTAATAGGAGTCGGACATGCGGGAATCGGGCATCGGGTCCTCAGCTGCACCTGGCGGCGGGCACGTCGACGGTCACCGCGTCCAAGCGGGACAGCTTCGTCCCGCGCAGCCGCTCCGGGTAGGCGTCGGTGGCGGACAGCAGGAACAGGGTGCGGCCATCGGGTCCGCCCAGCGTGCACGCGATGGCGGTGCGGTCGCCGATGTCGATCCGATCGCTGACCGAATACCCGGTCCCGGTGGTTACGATCCGTTCGAAGCGGTGGGCGAGTGTCATCGCCGTCCACACCCCGCCCTTGTCGTCGACGCAGATGCCGTCCGGGGGGCCGGCCAAGCCTTCGGCGACAACCGTTCTGTCCGAGAGACTTCCGTCGTCATCGATGGCGAACGCAGAAAGTCTGCGTGCCGTGGACTCGGCGACGATCAGCCTCGAATGGTCGCTGGTGATGGCCATGCCGTTGGGGAAGTCGAGATCGCGGGCCACGACGGTGGCGCGCCGGCCGGGTTCCCGGTCGGGGTCGATCCGCACGATCACCCCGCCCGATCGGGCCTGGGAGCCGACATAGGCGCAGCCGTAGCGGTCGATGACCATGTCGCCGAGCGGGGCGGGAGCCAGCTCCGCCACGTCGGCGACCACCGCGACCGTGTCGCCGTCGTAGCTCAGCACCTGCCGGTCCTCGGTGGACACGATCAGCAGGGTGCCGTCGGGGCGGAAGCCGAGCCCGGAGGGTGCATGTCCCGGCAACTCCAGAGTGCTCATCTCGCCGTGCAGGGTCACCGTGTGCACGGCCTCGCCGAGCATGTCCGAGAACCACACGAGCCCCTCGAACCACCGCGGACCCTCGCCGAAGCAGAACCCTGAGGCAAGCGGGGCGGGCCCCGTCGCGGCGGCTTCGAGGTCGAGGCCGACCCCTACTTTACAAAACACCTCACAAGTGTCACGCTCGCTGGGTGCAGCTGTCAACCCGCCGTGGGGCAGCCACGGGCGAAGGGACACCTCCGATGGGGATTGCGCCGTGGCCATGAAGACCTACCACCGCCACGCCCTGCTCTACCTGCACGAGACCATCGATCTCGGGTCCGCAGGCAGCGAGCGCTTTGTCACGGAGTTCGACGAGGTCTACCACCCGATGATGGGTGACCTCGGGGCCCGGCTGTTCGCGCTGTGGGAAACCACCCCCTACAACGGGCACTGGCCACAGGTCACGGTCATCTGGGAGATCGACGCGTTCGCCGACTACGCCCGCATCGGTCGTGCCCAGGCCCGCGGTGGCAGCCATGCCGCGGCAGCGGCACAGTGGTCGATGTTCCTGCGCGACAGCGGTGCTCGCGGGGAGGGTCGAATCATGTACGCAGGGCGCAGCAACCGGACGCTGGCTCAGTTGCAGGCCGACAACGTCACGGCGGGCCTGGTGATCCAGGAGATCATGCAGACCAAGCCGGGACGGCAGGACGACTACATCCGCGAACTGGAACGACTCTACGTTCCGTGGTCGGAATCGACCGGCAAAACGTGGCTGGGCTCGTTCATCACGACCTTTCGTTTCAACGAGGTGATCCACTACTGGGCGCTGGAAGGGGACTGGGACTGTTTCGAGAACCACTACCCGTCGTGGAAAGAGCATCCACCCGCTGAGATCGTCACCTGGATGAGCGTCGCGCCCGCGCTGCGTGACGGGTGGGAGGACTCCATCCTGGCCGCGCTGCCTCCTTCCCCGCTGCGATGACCGCGACACAGACCGTCGGGGACTACGACCCGTTCGACCCTGCGGTGATGGCCGACCCGATGCCCTACTACCGGCGGCTTCGTGACCACGATCCCGTCCACTACCTGCAGAAGTGGGACGCCTACGCGCTGTCGCGGTTCGCCGACATCTGGCACGTGCTGGAGATCAACGACGGAACATTCGTCGCGTCCGAGGGAACCCTGCCCGCCGCGACGGTGCTGGCCCGCCACAACGACGGGCCGGTGCCCGATCCGCCGTTGCACCCCATGCCGTTCCACGCCAACTTCGATGCACCCGTCTACGACGAGGTGCGCCGGTGCACCGCCGCACCGTTCCGGCCCAAGGCCGTCGGCACGCTCGCCGAGCGGATCCGGGCACTGGCCAACGAACGCCTCGATGAGTTGCTGCCGCTCGGACGATTCGACCTCACCCAGGACTACGGCGGAATCGCCGCGGCCTCGGTGGTCTGTCAACTGCTCGGCCTGCCCACCGAACTGGCGGCCGACGTTCTCGCCACCGTCAATGCAGGAAGCCTGGCCCAGCCCGGCCAGGGAGTCGAGGTGGCCCAGGCGCGACCCGGCTGTCTGGACTATCTGACACCGGTGGTGGCGCACCGGCGTGCGGCTACCGACACGGGCGCGTTGCCGATCGTGGACAACCTGCTGGCCTACCGGCTGCCCGACGGCTCGGCGCTGTCGGACACCGAAGCCGCCGTGCAGCTGCTCGGAGTGTTCATCGGGGGCACCGAAACCGTACCCAAGATCGTCGCGCACGGACTGTGGGAGCTGTCGCGGCACCCGGCCCAGTTGGCCGCGGTGTGTGCAGACCTCGAGGCCAACGTGCCGGTCGCCCGCGAGGAGATGATCCGCTTTTGTGCCCCCGCCCAGTGGTTCGCCCGAACCCTGCGCCGGCCGTTCACGTTGCACGACACCACGATGCGGCCAGGCCAGCGGATCATTTCCCTGCTGGCTTCGGCCAGCCGGGACGAACGCGAGTATCCCGAAGCGGACAGCTTCATCTGGGACCGCCCGATTCCACGGCTGCTGGCCTTCGGGCGCGGACAGCACTTCTGTCTCGGCGCGCACCTCGCGCGCCTGGAGATCACCATCCTGGTGACCGAATGGCTCAGGCGGGTAGATCATTTCGCCATCGACGAGGCTGCGGCGTCGCGGCCGCCCTCGAGCTTCCAATGGGGTTGGAACAGTCTCCCGGTCGAGGTCTGCTGACATGTGGTCATATCGGTTGGTGGCGCCGTACACCTTCGAACGCTCCGAGGTGCCGGCCCGCTCGCCGGAATCGCTGGGGGACAGGCAGGTGCTGCTGCGCTTTCTGGCCGCCGGCATCTGCGGCAGTGACCTACCCGGATTCCGGGGAACGCAAGGAAGAGTCCCGGGGGACACCGGCCGATGCGCCGCCGAGAAAGAGGGCTTCCCGATCCACGAGGTGGTCGGTGAGGTGCTGGCCAGTCGCCACCCCGAACATCACGCCGGGGACCGGGTGGTCGGCTGGGCCTCGGGATTCGACGGGCTGATGGAACAGGTCGTCGCCGACGGAGACGGACTGGCGTCCTACGATCAGGCTCTGCGCCCCGAACACGCCGTCGCCCTGCAGCCGTTGGCGTGTGTGCTCTATGCCGTCGAGCAGTTGCCCGACCTGACCGGGCGGCACGTGGCGGTCCTCGGTCAGGGGTCGATCGGGCTGCTGTTCTCCTACGTCGCCAAGGCGGCGGGTGCCGCACACGTCACCGGTGTCGATCCGGTCGACCGCACCGACATCGGCCCGGTCTTCGGCGTGGACACCGTGGTGCGCGCACCCAGCGACCGGTGGGTGTGTCACCTGCCGGCGCAGGACAAGCCCGACATCGTCATCGAAGCGGTGGGCCATCAGGTCGCGACTCTGTCGCATGCGATCGAGGCCGCCGCAACCGGCGGCACCGTCTTCTATTTCGGTGTCCCCGACGACGACTGCTATCCGGTGAGCATGCGCACCATGTTGCGCAACAACCTCACGCTGAGGTCGGGGGTGACGTTGGAACGCCGGCGAGTGCTACGCAAGGCCGGCGAGTTCGTGCGGTCGCACACCGGGCTGCTGGACCGCTATGTCACCCACACGTTCGGCATCGACCAGGTGCAGGCTGCTTTCGACCTGGCCTGCCGCCCGGTTCCCGGCCGGGCCAAGAGCGCGATCGTGGCCTGATATGACCGAGATGACCCCACTCGCCGCCGCACTCGCCGCCAACCGCCAGGTGTGGGGTGGCTGGGTGGTAGGTCCCACCACCGCCGGCCCGCAGACATTCGCCCAGACCGGCTACGACTACGTCGGATTCGACATCCAGCACGGCTACCTCAGCGACGCCGACGTGGCTGTGCTGCTGCGCGGCCTCGAACACGTCGGCATCGGCACCGTGGTGCGGATGGCTTCACCGGCCTCCGCGCCGATCGGGCGGGTGCTCGACGCGGGCGCCGACGGTGTGATCGTCCCGATGGTCGAAAATGCCCGGCAGGCCGCCGAAGCAGTGGCCGCCACCCGGTACGCACCCCGTGGTGTGCGCAGCTTCGGCCCGCTGCGTGCCGATCTCGGTGTCGACCCGGCTGCGCTGCAGGCGAGGGTGTCGGTGTTCGCGATGGTCGAGACCGCCGCCGGCGCCGCCGCCATCGACGAGATCTGTGCAGTCGACGGTCTGACCGGCATCTACATCGGGCCCGCGGACCTCGCGATCTCGCAGGGTTACGCACCAGATCAGGCCTGGAACGAACCACGGGTCCGGGACACCATGACGGCGATCCATCACGCCGCCACCGCGGCGGGTCTGATCAGCGGCGTACACGCCGGTACTGGTTCGCTCGGAAAACAGCTGGCGGAAAAGGGGTTCCGAATGATCACGCTGGCCTCGGAGTCGCAGGCGCTGCGCCGCGGAGCCGCCGCACATCTGGCCGAGGCCACCGACCGGGCACCGGAGCGCAACTCCGGCAACGCCTATCAGTAGAGAGGTGAACATGGCAGACCGTCGTGTCGCGCTGGTCACCGGAGCGGCCCGGGGTCAAGGCGCCGCTATCGCGGCCAGGTTGGTGGCCGACGGCTTCTGCGTGGCCGCCTGCGATCGACTCGTCGACGAGGTGCAGGCCACCGCCGACACGCTGGACCCGCGGCGGGCGTTGGCTGTGCCACTGGACGTCACCTCCGCAGACCAGTGGCAGACGGCGGTGACCACCACCGTGGCCCGGTTCGGTGCGTTGACCACGTTGGTGAACAACGCCGGGGTGTTGCACCGCGCCTCGCTCAGCGAGGAGACCGCGGCCGCATTCGAGGGCAGCTGGCGGGTCAACTGTCTGGGTCCGTTCCTCGGCATCCAGGCTGCGCTGCCGCATCTGCGGGAGGCCGACGGCGCCTCCATCGTCAACACCTGCAGCACCGGAGCGATCCGGCCGTTTCCCCACCACAGCGCCTACGGATCGTCGAAATGGGCCCTGCGGGGTCTCACACAGGTCGCCGCCGTCGAACTCGCTGCGGCGGGAATCCGCGTCAACGCAGTCTTCCCGGGGCCGGTGGACACTCCCATGCTGGATGACGCCACCCAAGCCCGGCTGGCTGCGCACGCCCTGATGGGCCGTATCGGCCGACCGGTGGACATCGCCGATGCGGTCGCCTTCCTGGTCTCCGAGCACGCCTCGTTCATCACCGGATCAGAACTCACCGTCGACGGTGGGCAGAGTCTGCAGATTGGATGACGACCGTATGGCGAAGAATCTGTCCATAGGCATCATCGGCGCCGGTCCCGGGGGCCTGGCGCTGGGAATCTTTCTGCGCAAGGCAGGCTTCGACGACTTCACCATCTTCGACCGCGAGGACGGCGTCGGCGGAACGTGGCGCATCAACACCTACCCGGGCCTGGCCTGCGACGTGAAATCGCACCTGTACTCGTACTCGTTCGACCTCAACGCACAGTGGTCGCGGATGTGGTCCGGGCAGGCGGAGATCTTGCAGTACTTCGAGCGGTGCGCGCACCGTCACCGGTTGGCCGGCCATCTGGTGCTGAACACCGAGATCGTGTCTGCACGCTGGGAGCCCGAGCACCACACCTGGCGGCTGCAGACGGCGACCGGTGACGAGCACACCTTCGACATCGTCGTCTCGGCGGTCGGGATGTTCACCCGACCGGTGATGCCCGATCTGGTCGAGGAAGAGCCGTTCACCGGCACGATCATGCACACCGCCCGTTGGGATCACTCCGTCGACCTGCGCGGGGCCAGGGTCGCGGTCCTGGGCACGGGATCGACTGCGGCGCAACTGGTGCCCGAGGTCGCCAGACAGGCAGCCCGGGTCTACTCGGTCCAGCGGTCACCGACATGGGTGCTGCCCAAACCCGACCGGGCCTACACCGAGCGGGAGAAGTGGCTGTTCGCCCACGTCCCGCTGGCGAAAAAGATCTACCGAACCCGGTTGTGGCTGCGCAGCGAATCGAACATCGCTGTCATCGAAAACGGCAGCGACAAGACCCAGGAGTTCCGGGGCGTCGCCCTGCGCGCACTGGACACCGCCGTCGCCGACGAGGACCTGCGGCGCCGATTGACCCCGCAGCACCCGTTCGGCTGCAAGCGCCTCGTGTTCGCCACCGACTACCTCCAGACGCTCGCCCAACCCCACGTCCGGGTCGTCTCCAGTCCCGCCCGCGCCCTGCGTGCGAGATCGCTGGTGACCGAGGACGGTACCGAACTGGACGTCGACGTCGTGCTGTGCGCGACGGGATACGCCGCCGCGGACTACCTGGGGCAACTCGAGGTCCGCGGAGCCGACGGAGCGGCGCTGAGTCAGGTCTGGCGCAACGGGGCGTTCGCCTACCTGGGCATGGCGGTTCCGGGCTTTCCCAACTTCTTCATGCTCTACGGACCCAACACCAACGTGGGGTCCAACAGCGTCATCTTCATGCTCGAAGCCCAGGCGCGCTACGTGGTGCGTGCGCTGAAACACCTGCGCCGCAGGAACTTCACCTACATCGAGGTGCGCGCCGACGTGGTGGCGAAGTTCCTGGCAAAAATCGACACATGGATGCAGGGCACCGTGTGGCTGACTCGGTGCAGCAACTATTTCCGGGCCGCCAACGGCCGCGTCGTCACCCAATGGCCGCGCAGTGCGCGCGACTTCTGGCTCCGGACGAGGTGGTTCCGTCCCGCCGACTACACCTTCGAGGCGCCCGCCGCCCGCCCCGTCATCGAGGTGGGCGCCCAGAGCACAGGACAGAGGTAGCTTCGGTGATACCCCCGCATGCGCCAAGCGACGACATCGGCAGACGACTCGACCCTGCGCTCCAACACCTGGCCGGCACCCGCATCGACCTGTCCCCGGCCGTCCTGGGGGCGGTGCGGGACTCGCTGAACCAGCGGCGGGCCGAGGCCGCGCCGACCGTCGACGATGTCGGCGTCGAGATCGAGCAGCGCGACATCCGGCTTTCGGCAGACCAGTCGGTACACGTCCGGATCTACCGAGGGGCACCGGCACCGTCGCCCGCGCTGCTCTACTTCCATTCGGGCGCCTTTGTGCTCGGCAACCTCGACACCGATCACCGCCAGTGCGTGGAGTTCGCCAGACGGGGTCGGTGCACCGTGGTCTCGGCCGAATACCGACTGGCTCCTGAGCATCCGTTCCCCGCCGCAGTCGACGACGCGCTGGCGATCCTGCGGTGGGCGGTCGACTCGGCCGCGGAGGTCGGTCTCGACACCGCCGCGCTGGCCGTCGGCGGCAGCAGCGCCGGCGCGTCGCTGGCCGCGCGGCTCGCACAGTGCGCCGCCGCCGGCGAGGCCCCGCCGGTGGTGTTCCAGCTGTTGCACCAACCCGTGCTCGACGACCGGCCCTCACCGTCGAAGGAGGCGTTCACCACCACACCGGGTTTCGACGCCGACGCGGTGGGGTGGATGTGGCGGCACTACCTCGCCGATACGCCGCCGTCGGCAGACGCCGCCCCTGCACGGGTCGAGGAACTGGCCGGTCTGGCGCCGGCGTTGATCACCTGTGCGGAGCTCGATCCGCTGCGCGACGAGGCCGTCGACTACGCGCTCCGCCTCATGTGGGCCGGTGTGCGCACCGAGCTGCACGTCTTCGCCGGCACATGCCACGGCTTCGATTCACTATCGCCCGAGTGGGAGGTCAGCACGCAGCTGTTCGCGCTCCAGGGGTCGGCCCTGCGGCGTGCCTTCTGGTGATCGGGGGTGTTCCGGCCGTTGCCCGGCTTCGTCATCCCAACTCGCGGGCAACCGCGGCATGATAGGCGTCGATGTTGGCCGGGTTGACGGTGCGAAAGAAGCCGTCGGGCAACGGATGATCCCTGTACGCCTCGATCGTCATCGTGCGACGGAACAGAGTGATGTTCTCCCCGGGACGGCTGAACTCGTACTGGACCGTGATGCGCCCCGGCATACCGCCGTCGCCGTCACTGTCGTGGCCCAAATTGCCGACCGAGGTGAACATCCACAGCTTCGGACGGGTCGCCATCGCCAGATGCCAGGTGAAGATGCGGTTTCCGTCCGGACCCGTCTCGGTCCACGTGTCGCCCACCTCCAGCGGAAGCTTCTCGGGCACCCGGCCGACGTGCGCGCTGCCGGGGTAGGTCTTCGGCCAGTTGGCCGGATTGGTCACGAAGTCGTAGATCTGTTCGGGAGGCTGGGTGAACGCCGTTTCCGACGTCGTCGTCACGATCCCCACTGTGCTCCGTCCTGCGCCGTGGCCCGCTGAGGTGCGAACCCCCCCAAGCTTTACAAAATATCGAGTCGATGTCACGCTTCGATGGATGTGACAGGGAAGGGAGCGCCAGCGGTGGACTTCTCCGGAGTAGTGCTCTGCGATGAGGATCGGTTGTTCCAGACCGAACTGCGGGCTTTCCTTGCCGATGTGGTCACCGCCGACGTGATCAGCCGCGATCGCCAGACCGGGGACAACTTCGACGAGGGTGTCCACCTGGCCCTGGGCGCCGCGGGATACCTCGAGCGGGATTGGCTCCCGGAGAGCCAGGGCGGGTTCAGCGCGGTCCAACGCCGGATCTGGGAGCTCGAGATCGGGCGGGCCCACACGCCGTGGTTCCATTGGGGCACGACGGCGATGGTGGCGAACGCCGTGCACGACTTCGGCTCCGACGAACTGCGCGATGAGGTGTTGGCCAAGACGCTGTCCGGGCACTACCGATTGTGCCTGGGATTCACCGAACCCGAGGGCGGCTCCGACGTCGCGACCTGTAAGACCCGCGCGGTGCGTGACGGTGACGGCTGGGTCATCAACGGATCCAAGATGTTCACCTCCAATGCCCACCATGCGCATTACGTGTTCCTGCTGACGAACACCAACCCGGGCGCGCCCAAGCATCAGAGCCTGACGATGTTCCTGGTGCCCCTCGACGCCGCCGGGGTCGACATCCAACCGATCCGCACCGTGGACGGGGACCGCACCAACACCACGTTCTACAGCGACGTGCGCGTGCCGGACCGGTACCGCCTCGGCGACGTGGACGGCGGCTGGACGGTGCTGCGCACGGCTCTGGATGCCGAGCACGGCACCGGCGAGCGCGACGAGAGCGGGCTGCAGAAGATCGCCACCATGACCGAGCACGCGCTGTTGCTCGCCGAGGGCCTCGATGCTGTCGCCGGCTCAGCGGCCGGCTCGGTCGTGGGTGAGGGCTCGGTGGCCTACCGGCTGGGTCGCAGCGTGGCCCGCATGGAAGCCGCGCTCAGCACGCCGGGCATGTACGGCCGTGTCGCAATCGCCACGGCGTTGCGGGAGCTCAGCCCAGAGCTGATGGATGTGCAGGGCGCCTCCGGCGGCCTCGCCTCGGCCGACCTCGACGCGCAGTACCTGTTCCGTCTGGGAGTGCCGATGGGAATCTACGGTGGCACGCTGGAGGTCTTTCGCAACATGATCGCTCAACATGCGCTCGGCCTGGGGAGGCCCGCCTACGCCCCCGCAACGGCCGGACGCTCCTAGACTTGCGGGAGCTGTGGAATCACTTCGGTGGACAGCAGCTCCAGGGTCTGTTCCGAGCATCGGTCGTGGGTGAACAACACGAGCTGGCCGAAACCCAGCTCGATCAGTTCGCCCAGCCGGTCCACCACGGCGGACGCCGTGCCGACCAGTCCCGCCTCCCGGAGGCCGAAACCCGGATCACCGAAACGCTTCTCGGCAACCTCCCGCACTCGGGGCAGCGCGGCTTCATCGGGCGCGAGCGCCATCACGGCCTCCACCGAGAGCACGATGCTGTCGGGATCTCGGCCGATGTCCTGGCAGATCGCTCGCAGGGCGGCGAGCTTGGCCTCGATGTCACCCAGCGCGTAGGTCGGCACATTCCACATGTCGGCGTAGCGCGCCACCAGCGGCAGGGTGTACTTCTCGCCGACCCCTCCGACGACGATCGGGGGATGCGGCTGCTGTGTCGGCCCGGGCTTGATGGGCATATCGGAGACGGCGAAGTGCTCCCCGGTGAAGTGGATGCGCTCTTCGCTGAACGCCTGGTGCAGAATCTGCAGCGTTTCTCCCAGCTGGGCCGACCGGGCGGCGAACGTGCCCCAGGGCAGACCGGCCCGTCGGTGTTCGTCTTCGATCGATCCGCTGCCGATGCCCAGCGACAGGCGCCCGCCCGAGATGTGGTCGAGGGTCGTCACCATCTTGGCCAGCATGACCGGATGGCGAAACTGGTTGCACAGCACCATGTGTCCGATTCGGAGGCGGTCGGTGCGGGCGAGCAGCGCGGTGGCCAGGGTCCACGCTTCCAGTGATGGGTAATCGGGCATACCGGGAGCGAAAAGGTGGTCGTAGAGCCACACCGAGTCGATGCCGGAGTCCTCGCACCGGCGGGCACGGCGTTCGACATCCTCGTAGGGCAGGCCCATGTGGGGCAGATAGATCCCGATCTCGGGCCTGGCCATCGGTGTCGCCCACCCCTTTCGTCGGTCGTGGTGCTGTACATCGCACTGCGCGCATGGTAACGACATTCTCTCTGATAGAGAAGAGTGTTATCCCGCGGGTGCCCGCATGACCGCCGAGGAGGCCTGGCAGTGAAGTTCGCCATCACCCATCCGATGCACAGCCACCCGTACAACCCGGAGCTGGTGACCGGGGCGGGAATAGCCCGGGTCGCCGCGGCCGCCGAGACGGCCGGGTTCGACGGGTTCGGCTTCACCGATCACCCCGCTCCCAGCCAGCGGTGGCTCGAGTCCGGCGGGCACGACGCACTCGACCCCTTCGTCGCGATGGGTTTCGCGGCCGCACACACCACCACGCTGCGGCTGATCCCCAACATCGTCGTGCTGCCGTACCGCAACCCGTTCATCGTGGCCAAGGCCGGTGCGACGCTGGACCTGGTGTCCGGCGGTCGGTTCACCCTCGCCGTCGGCGTCGGCTATCTCAAGCGGGAGTTCGCCGCCCTCGGAGTCGATTTCGACGACCGGGCCGCGTTGTTCGAGGAATCCCTGCAGGTGATCCGCGACATCTGGACCACCGACGACGTCACCGTCGACGGGAAGCATTTCACGGCGCAGGGGATCACCGCCCACCCTCGGCCGGTGAGTGTCCCGCACCCGCCGATCTGGATCGGCGGCAACACCGCGGCCGCGCGGACCCGGGTGGCCGCGCACGGCCAGGGCTGGTGCCCGTTCCGCGCGCCCGCGATGCTGGCGCAAACCGCGCGTACCGCTGCACTGGAGTCGCTGGCCGACCTCGCCGCCGGCATCGGCGACCTACGACGCCGCCTGGAGGAGGCGGGCCGCGACCCGTCGACGGTCGATGTCACCTTCACCAACCACGCGGGCGGTACCCCCGGTGCCGACGATTTCGATGCCGACGCGTTCCTCGAGGGAGTCGCTCAGCTCACCGAGCTCGGCGTGACGTGGGTCCAGGTCGGTGTGCCCGGAGACAGCCTGGCGCACGCCCTGGAGGCGATCGAGCAGTTCGGCGCCGACGTCATCGCCCGCCGGTGAGCCCGGCCGTCGCGCTCACGAACCAGAGAGCCGAACCAGTGTCTTGCCGATGTTCACACCGGTGAACAAGCCGTTGAGTGCGTCGACGCAGGATCCGATGCCCTCGAAGATGTGCTCGCGGTGCACCAACAGCCCCTGCTCCTCCCACCGGCGCAGCGCGGCGAAGGCCTCGTCGAAGCGGCCCCACTCGTCGAGCGCATTGAACCCCTGCATCAGTGCCGTCTTGGCGAGCAGGTTGACGTAGTTGGCCGGTCCCGGGTGCTCACCGGTCAGATAGCTGGAGATCACCCCGCACAACACGACTCGCGCCTTGGGTGCCAGGCGCCCGAGCACGGCGTCCAGAATGGGGCCGCCCACGTTGTCGAAGTAGACGTCGACCCCCTTGGGGCAGTGCGTCTTCAGCGCCGAGGGCAGGTCGTCCTCGCGGTAGTCGATGCACGCGTCGAACCCGAAATCCTGCACCACCGCCCGGCACTTGTGTGCACCGCCGGCGATGCCCACCACCCGCGCTCCGGCGATCTTGGCGATCTGACCGGCCACCGAGCCGGTGGCGCCGGCCGCCGCGGAAACCACGACCGTCTCCCCGGCTCCGGGGCGTCCGATGCCCGTCATACCGAAGTATGCGGTGGCGCCGGTCGGCCCGTAGATCGACATCACCGCACGCTGGTCGACCTGATCGCCCGGGCCGGGCACGGGCGTCGTGAACAGGTCGTCACGCACGATCGCGTACTCCTGGAAGCCGGTCAGTGTCGTCACGATGTCGCCGACGGCGTAGGCGTCGCAGCGTGTTTCGATGACCTCACCGATACCGGCGGCCCGGATGACCTCGCCGAGCCCGACCGGCGGCAGGTAGCCGGGCTGATCGTCCAGCCACGTCCGGGCGGCGGCGTCGATCCCGACGTAAGTGGTGCGTACCAACGCCTCACCGTCGGCCGGACGAGGTGCCGCCGTGGTCACCAGCTCGGTGTCACCGGGCTCGACCAGCCCCCGGGGACGGCGGCGCAACAGGATCTGGCGATTCGTCAGCGTCGACACCAGCCGAACCTACGGCATCGCTGCCGACCGACGAAGTGCTTCTGTCCGAGAGTTCACGCCCACGATCAGAATGCGGCCTCGGGCAGGTCCATCAGCTCGGTGTCGACCGCGTCGACGATGGTGCGCAGCGCGGTCAGCGGCGGCAGCATGTTCGCCGTGAAAAACGCCGCGGTGGCGATCTTGCCCTCGTAGAACGCTGCGTCGGCGCGGCCGGGATCGGCCTCGAGCGCGGTGTGTGCGATGCGCGCCTGCTCGAGCAACCGCCAGCCGATCAACAGGTCGCCGACAGCCAGAAGCAGCCGCACCGAGACCAATCCCACCTTGTAGATCTCGCCTGGCTGCTCCGAGGCGCCCAGCAGGTAACCGGTGACGGTGCCGATCATCGCCTGAACGTCCTGCAGCGCGGTCGCCAGCAGGGCGGCCTGCGGCTTGAGGCGCCCGTCGCAGGCCTGGACCGTGTGGGCGATCTGGGCGGCGACGTGGGCCAGCGCCTCGCCGCGGTCGCGGGCCACCTTGCGGAAGAAGAAGTCCATCGCCTGGATCGCCGTGGTGCCCTCGTAGAGCGAATCGATCTTGGCATCGCGGATGTACTGCTCGATCGGGTAGTCCTGCAAGAAACCGGATCCGCCCAGCGTCTGCAGCGATTCGGTGAGCATCTCGTAGGCCCGTTCGGAACCCACTCCTTTGACGATGGGCAGCAGCAAGTCGTCGACCCGGTGGGCCATGTCCGCGTCGGCGCCGGAAACATGCTGCGCCACATCGCTGTTCTGGTGGGCGGCAGCGTACATGTACAACGCTCGAAGTCCCTCGGCATACGACTTCTGGGTCATCAGCGAGCGGCGGACATCGGGGTGACGGATGATGGGCACCCTCGGCGCGGTCTTGTCGGTCATCTGGGTCAGATCGGCGCCCTGCACACGCTCCTTGGCGTACGCCAGCGCGTTGAGGTATCCGGTGGACAGCGTGCCGGCGGCCTTGACGCCGATCGTCATGCGCGCGTGCTCGATGACGGTGAACATCTGCGCTATCCCGCGGTGCACGTCGCCGACCAGATAGCCGACCGCGGGCCTGTCGTGCACGCCGAAGCTGAGCTCACACGTCGGCGAAGCCTTGAGGCCCATCTTGTGCTCCAGTCCGGTGGCGTACACCCCGTTGCGTTCACCGATCTCGAGGGTCTGCGGATCGAAGAGGAACTTGGGCACGTAGAACAGACTCAACCCCTTCGTGCCCGGCCCGGCGCCCTCAGGGCGCGCGAGCACGAGGTGGAAGATGTTCTCTGCGGTGTCGCCGACGTCGCCGCCCGAGATGAATCGCTTGACGCCCTCGATGTGCCATGTTCCGTCGGGTTGGGCGATGGCCTTGGCGCGTCCGGCGCCGACATCGGAACCGGCGTCCGGCTCGGTCAGCACCATGGTGGCCGCCCAGCCCCGCTCCAGGCCTTCGGCCGCCCACCGGCGCTGCTGCTCGTTACCCTCGGCGGCGAGGGCGTGCGCCATCGCGGGGCCGAGCGCGTAGAAGAAGCCCACCGACGGATTGGCGCACAGCAGCATCTCGTTGATGGCCCAGGCCAAGACTGCAGGCGCCGGAAGCCCACCGATCTCCTCGGCGATGCCGACCCGCCACCAGTCGGACTCCTTGACCGCGGCCACCGTGCGCGTGATCTCTTCGGACACCGAGATCGCATGGGTGGTGGGGTCGAAGGTCGGCGGATGGCGGTCGGCGTCGGCGAACGACGCTGCGATCGGGCCCTGTGCGAGGCGGGCCACTTCGTCGAGCATGGTGCGCGCGGTGTCGGTGTCCAGGTCCCCGTAGCCGCCGCCGGCCAGGACGTCGCCCAGCGACAGCACCTCGAAAAGGTTGAACTCGATGTCCCGCACATTGGCGATGTAGTGGCTCGACGCGAGTGTCATAGCCCGGAGTGTGGCCGTCCAGCAAAGACGTACGCAACCGTAACCTGCGCAGACCTACGGTGACGCAACCGTAGGGTGCGAGGTCACCGAGGCATGTGATACCGGTCACGCCCCTGCGGCAGCTCGGCCTGCACGACGGCGCGATCGGCATCGAAGCTCACCATCGATGCGATCGGCGAACTCTCGGGCAGGGGGGCCTCGTAGCTCCACGCCACGTCGGGGACGACCATGTCACCGACCACCGCGCTCCAATAGGTCGCCCACCCCTTGTAGTTGCAGTATGTCGAGGTGTCCGAGCGCCGGAGGACGTCGGTACGCACGGCGTCGACGCTGACGTACAGCCGGGGTGCCAGCGATGTCTCGAACACGATCGTGGTGTCTGCGGTGTCGACCACGGTGAGCCCGAGGACCTCCACGCGCAGCCGTCGGCGGGTGGGTCGGCAATCGATGCGGTGGTACGGGTTGGGCGGGTAGTGCACCAACGGGCGGCCCTCCTCGAGCCAGGTGTCCACCGCCGTCCACGGCACCGACACGAACCCGGGTGCCTCGAGAACCGGGGTGGTGGGGAGCTCGGTGACGTCCTCGGCGGCGAACGCATAGCTCAGCGGATGGCCGCGCCGGTGCACCATCAATGCGCCCTCGGTGTCGATCAGGGTGCGGTCTCCGAGCACGGCCTGGATCCGGCGGGGGTGTGGCTCGACGTAGACCAGGTCGCCCTCGACGGTGGGGCTGAAGGTGCCCGCCCGGTCGTTGCCCAGCGGCCCGGTTCCCGCGGTGAGACTCATCGGATACGCCCCGGGCCAGGGGGTTTCGTCCAGCGGGTCATGGCCGGCGCCTTGGTGCCCGTTCCGCGGCGAACATGTCGCCAGCTTACAAAAGCGGTAGCAGATGTCACGAGGGCCGCCCGGACTCGGGGCGCGGGCCGGCGTCGAACGCCCCGACACGCGGTGACGGATCGGCGGGAACGTCACATCGGGGAGGCGAAACACGGTGCAATGGGTACCCGGAGGCGGCATCGACACGACGAACGGGGGATGGGTGAAGCGGCTCAACGGTGTGGACGCGATGATGCTCTACGGCGAGACGCCGGAAGTTCACATGCACACCCTCAAGATCGGTGTGCTCGATGTGTCGGCGCTGCCCGGCTACGACTTCGAGATGTTCCGCAGGCTGGCGGCACCGCGCCTCCACGCGCTTGCGCCACTGCGCTGCCAACTGGTCGACATCCCCATGAAGTTCCACCACCCGATGTGGGTGCAGAACGCCGAGATCGATCTGGACTATCACGTCCGCCGCGCCCACGTCCCCGCTCCGGGTGGGCGCCGCGAACTCGATGAGTTGATCGGTGACATCGCCGGGACCCCGCTGGACCGTGACCATCCACTCTGGGTCATGTATGTCGCGGAGGGGCTGGCGGACAACCGCATCGCCGTCATCCACAAGGTGCATCACGTCTTGGCCGACGGGATGGCCTCGGCCAATCAGATGGCGATGGCCATCCAGTCGGAACAGCCTGAGGTCGGTGGGGAGCTCGGCGACGCGCCGCCCGACTCCCGTTCGGCGGCCAACCTGCTCCGCGCCGCCGGCCGTGATCACCTGCACCAGTTGGCCCGGTTGCCCGGGCTGGTCGGCGAGACGGTCGCCGGCATAGCGCGCGTGCGCAGGCGGGCCCGGGAGCGCGGTGTGCAACCTGACCTGGCGCGCAACTTCGCGCCCCCGCAGACCTTCCTCAACCACGTCGTTTCCCCGGGACGGCGGTTCGCGACCGCGCCGCTCGCGCTCGACGACGTCAAGCAGACCGCCAAACACCTCGGCGTCACCCTCAACGACATCGTGCTGGCCACGGCTGCCGGGGCGCTGCGGGAACTGCAGCTGCGTTACGACGGGGCAGCGGACTCCCCGCTGATCGCCGGGGTGCCGGTGAGCTACAACCCGTCTCCGCATCGCTTGATGGGCAACGAATTCACCTACATGACACCGTCGTTACCGGTGCACATCGCCGACCCGCTCGAGCGGGTGCAGCTGACCGCGACTGCGACGGCCATCGCCAAGGAGAACCACCGGTTGCTCGGACCGACGCTGCTGCCGTCATGGTTGACCTACCTGCCGCCCGCCACGACCCCGAGCGTGTTCCGAACCCAGGCGCGCCGGCTGGAGTCGGCGATGGTGATGAACCTGACCATCTCCAACGTGCCCGGCCCGCGGGAACGGGGCTTCATCGAGGGCGCCGTCGTCGACGAGATCTACTCCGTCGGTCCGATCGTGGCCGGGAGCGGGATGAACATCACGGTGTGGAGCTACGTCGACCAGCTCTCGCTGTCGGTGCTGACCGACGACCGCACACTCAAGGACCCCCATGAAGCGACCGACGCGCTGATGAACGCCTTCGCCGAAATCCGTGCGGCAGCCGGACTGTCCGCCGACCTCACGCCGGTGGCGGCCGCCATGCCGGTCGCGCCCGCCCGCTGACGATCTCGCGCGCTGACGATCTCGCGCGCGGAATATCTCGCGCGCGGATGATCTCGCGCGCCGACCATCTCGCGGAAACGGCTGGCGGGAGTACTGTTTCGGTGCCGGTGCGTCGGCACGGCCACTGCCGATGCCCGCAGGCACTTTACAGATCTTGCTCAAAGTGTCACCCTATCCTGGGTGCCGAGCGATGCGCGCCCGACGGTGGCGCGAGGACGACCTCGGCTCTGGCTCTCTGGGAGGCAACCGGTGACCGCACGCACTTTCGACGTCGACGACCTCCGAGCACACGTGCACAAGGGGCCCGGCGTGCGGACGACAGGGGAGAAGCTGCTCACCTACGACCTCGCCGTTCTCGCCGGCGACGTCGCTACCGTCGTGACGGCCGCCGGCGGTTGGCTCTGTGATCGGGTTCGAGCCGGCTGGCGTGTCACGGTCCTCACTCCGGCTGCCGTCGACACCACCGCGCTGACCATCCTCGGGGTGGACTGGGCGCCCGGAGCCAATCTCAGCGAGCTGCCGGGCGGGCACCACCCCACCGCGGTGGCGGTCGACGCCCGATTGCTGGCCGCGTGCGCGTCCACCCGCAGTGCCCTGCTGGGAGTTCTCGACGGTGCCCGCACCGAGGTCACCGTATGGGGCGAATCGCCGTCACTCGAGGCGGGCCGGCGGTTCCACCGGGTACATCACCGTCTCAGCGCCGCCGCTCGGGCGTTCAAATCCCACGCGGTCCAGGCCTGCGGAGGATCGGCAGACCTGTCGGTCGAAGAGTTCCACAGCATCGCGCTCTGGTATCCCCCCGACGGCACCGACCTCGCTCCTGTCGGCCCGCCCGCCGTCACCTGAAAAGGGCCGGACTACCGCGTCTCGCGGTTGCGGCCGACGTACCAGCTGCGCGCCACGACGCCCAGCACCAGCGCGGCGAAGCCGACGAGGAACCAGTCCTCGACGCGACCCACGTGATTGCCGTGCATCATGAGCAGCAGGAACGCCGCGCCGAGCAGCCCGCCGAGCTGGATGACGCGGGGGTTCTCCTTCGACCATCCCCACTCCGCCGACGGCACTTCCTCGACGTCGACGCCGGTGTGACGCTCCACCTCGGTGCTTGCCACGGCTGCTCCTCACGGTCGGCGGCATGTCTGTGAAGGCCATTCTGACACAGCTCTACTACACCCCGCCGTAGTAGCCCGCCGGCACACCGCGCTCGCAGTAGGCTCGCCGGTCATGGATATCCAGCAGGCTCGTGGCCTGCTCGAGGACAAGGTCGTCTTCATCACCGGAGCCGCCCGCGGGCAGGGCCGGGCGCACGCGGTCCGTTTCGCCGAGGAAGGCGCCGACGTCATCGCCGTCGACCTGTGCGCACAGCTCGACAGCGTCGCCTACCCCATGTCCACCCCGGAAGACCTCGAGGAAACCGTGCGATTGGTCGAGAAGACCGGACGCCGCATCGTCGCCGAGCAGGCTGACGTCCGCGACCGCGATCGGCTGGCCGCGGTGGTGCAGCGCGGTCTCGACGAGTTCGGTCGACTCGACTTCGTGCTGGCCAACGCCGGAATCCTGCCCGCGGCCGGGGCGGGCGGAGCATCGCTCACCGCATTCACCGACGCGATCGCGGTCATGCTCACCGGCGTCTACTACACCATCGATGCCGCCCTGCCGGCGCTGTTGAGCAACCCCGACGGTGGTGCGGTCGTGATCACCAGCTCAGCGGCTGGCTTCACTTCCGTGAGCACGGAATTCGGCACGATGAGCCACGGCGCGGCTGGGTACACCGCCGCCAAGCACGGCGTCATCGGGGTGATGCGCCACTTCGCCCGCTCGCTGGCGGAGAAGAACATCCGGGTCAACTCCGTGCACCCCGGGGGCGTGGCTACCCCGATGGTCCTCAATGAGGCAATGGCCGAGTGGGTCGGGCACCATCCGTCTTTCAGCGACGCCCAGCAGCCGCTGCTGCGGTTACCGATGATGGAACCCGGCGACATCAGCGACGCCATGGTCTACCTGTGCGGACCGGCCGGTCGCTACCTGACCGGGGTGGCGCTGCCGGTGGACGCCGGCCAGACGCTGAAGTAGCGGACTACTTCTTCGTACCTCCGCTACTTCGTCATTGCCTCGTGCCTCGGCTACTTCTTTACTGCCTCGTACCTCCGCTACCTCTTTACTGCTTCGTACCTCCGCAGGGCCTCCTCGCGTTCCCGCTTGTGGTCCACCATCGGCTCCGGGTACCCGTCGGGGCGCTCCCCGTCGAGGTTGTGCACGTCGCCGTCGAACTCGGCCAGCTCGGATACCCAGCGGCGGATGTAATCCCCGGAGGGGTCGAACTTCTTGCCCTGCGTCGTCGGGTTGAACACCCGGAAGTAGGGCGCCGCATCGGTGCCGCACCCCGCGGCCCACTGCCAGCCGTGCTGGTTGTTGGCCATGTCGCCGTCCACCAGCTGTTCGAGGAACCACCGCGCCCCCCACTGCCACGGCAGGTGCAGGTCCTTGACCAGAAACGACGCCACGATCATCCGTACGCGGTTGTGCATGAAACCGCTCTGGGCCAACTGCCGCATCCCGGCGTCGACGATCGGAAAACCTGTCCGGCCCTCTTTCCACGCCTCGTAGGCCTCTGTGGCCTCGCGGCCTTCATCGACCTCGATCGCGTCGAACGCCTCGTTCCAGTTCCACCAGACACTGCGCGGCCACTCGTAGAGCACCGACGCGTAGAAGTCGCGAAACGCGAGCTCTCTGAGATAAGCCTGCGCACCTTTACCGCTGCCCAGGTCGGCAGCCAGAGTCCTGGGGTGCACCGTGCCGAATTTCAGATGTGCCGACATGCGGCTGCTCGCATCGAGATCAGGGCGGTTGCGGTCGTCGGCGTACCCGTCGAGGCCGTCGCGCAGGAACGTCTTCCATTGCTTCCTTGCCGCCGACTCGCCCGCGGGCAGCTCCAATTCGACACCGTCGTCGGGGATGTCGGACAGTCCCGGCTTGCCGGTCACCTCGGCCGGGTTGATCCACCGCGCCGACGACTTCGTCGACTGCGCCGGCTTGCGCCAGCCGTGTCTGCGCCACGCCTCATAGAACGGTGTGAAGACCTTGTAGGGAGTGCCGTCGTCCTTGGTCACCCGCCCGGGAGACACCAGATAGGGCGAGCCGGTGGAGACCAGGTCGACGTCACCCAACGCCTCTCGAACCTGCTCGTCGCGGTGTCGGCCGTAGGGGGAGAAGTCCTCGGACACATGCACCGAATCGGCGCCGACCTTCTTGGCCAGCGCCGGGATGCGAGTCTTCGGGTCACCGCGCGTCACCAGCAACCGTCCGTCGAGCCGTTCGTGCAGATCGCGCAGCGCGTCGTAGAGGTACTGCATCCGGCGCGGCCCGGCAGACGCCTTCAGCGCGGGATCCAGGACGTAGCACGCGAGCACGTCTTCGGCGCTGTCGGCAGCAGCGAGCAACGCCGGATGATCGGACAGCCGCAGATCGCGGCGAAACCACAACACAGCGGGCATGACATTGATGCTGCCCGCGATGTCCGCTGAAGAAACCAAGTACGACGACTCCGTAAGAAGTCGAGGAGCGCCACCTGCAGCGGCGCTGCCCCGATTCGTCGACCTGGGGTCCGACGTGGCCGGATCCCCGGGTGCTCGCCGTCCGACAGACCCGCACACGGCCTGCCACAATGCCTGCATGACCGCCGGGCCCGTCGACCGCTATCCCCGCGACATGATCGGGTACGGGCCGCACCCACCGGATCCGCACTGGCCCGGCGGCGCCAGGATCGCGGTGCAGTTCGTACTCAACTACGAAGAGGGCGCCGAGAACAGCGTCCTGCACGGTGACCCGGCCTCGGAGACATTTCTTTCCGAAATCATTGCCGCGCAGCCCTTTCCGAACCGCCACATGAGCATGGAATCACTCTACGAGTACGGTTCGCGAGCCGGGTTGTGGCGGGTGCTGCGCGTGTTCGACCGGCGCGGGCTTCCGCTGACCGTCTTCGGGGTGGCCATGGCACTCGCCCGTAACCCCGAGGCCGTGGCGGCGTTCACCGCCCGGGGTGACGAGATCGCCTGCCACGGCCTGCGCTGGATCAGCTACCAACTGGTCGAGCCGGATGTCGAACGGGCACACCTGAGCGAAGCCGTGCGCCTGATGACCGACCTCACCGGCGCCGCCCCGCTGGGCTGGTACACCGGCCGGGACTCACCGCAGACCCGTCGGCTGGTCGTCGAGCACGGCGGTTTCGTCTACGACTCGGACTCCTATGCCGACGACCTGCCGTACTGGACGCACGTCGCGGGTGCCGACCACCTGGTGGTTCCGTATGCCCTCGACACCAACGACATGCGCTTCGCCATTGCAGGCGGATTCCCCAGCGGTGACCAGTTCTTCGCTCACCTGCGCGACGCGTTCGACGTGCTCTACGCCGAGGGTCAGGCAGGTTCGCCGAAGATGCTTTCGGTCGGGCTGCATTGCCGGTTGGCCGGCCGACCCGCCCGCACCGCGGCCCTGGAAAGGTTCCTCGACCACGTGCAGTCGCACGACGACGTGTGGGTCGCGCGCCGCATCGACATCGCCCGGCACTGGATCGAGCACTTCCCGCCCAGGAAGTGAGCACCGCTGGGGTCCGCTCGGTCACACATCACATGGGCGGCATCAGCACCGTGTCGATCAGGTAGACGGTCGCGTTCGCGGTCTGCACGCCGCCGCAGATCACCGACGCGTCGTTGACCATGAGCTCATTCGGATGCCCGGTGACGGTGACGTCGCTGCCCTGCACGGTGGTGTGGGTGCCGACGACCTGGTCCGGAGCGGCGCGACCCGGCACCACGTGGTAGGTCAAGACGTTGGTCAGCAGCGGAGCGTCGGTGGCGAGCTTGTCGATGGTCGCCTGGTCGATCTTGGCGAACGCCGCGTCCGTCGGTGCGAACACGGTGAACTCACCGCCGTCGAGTGTCTCGACCAGATTCACCTCCGGGTTGAGCTGCCCGGAAACAGCTTTGGTCAGTGTGGTGAGGAGCGGATTGTTCGATGCGGCGACCGTGAGGGGCGCTGGAGCCATGCCCTGGACTGAGCCCGGCCCCTCTGGAACCTGCTCGACATAGGCCGCGCACCCCGGCCCCGTCGGTTGTGCTCCGGCGGTCGTCGCCGTCGTCAAAGACATTCCGATCGCGGCAGCAGCCGCCAATCCCGTTGCGGCGAAGTTCTTCCCGTTGATCCTCATGATGTCGATCTCCTTGTTTCCGGGGATGGTCGTACACCTTTTCTTCGGAGCCGCAGGGAATATGGATGGGGTTGACAGGCAACAGATTTGAGGTGTTTTCCCGCCTCAAACCGCGAATCCCCCCGCCCGGTGACACGGGCGGAGGGATCCGAGGGGTACGTCGGCCGATCAGCTGGCCGGCGGCATCAGCACAGTGTCGATCATGTAGACGACGGCGTTGGAGGTCTTGACGCCACCGCACACCAGGCCGGCGTCGTTGACCATGAGGTCGTCGCCCTCACCGGTCACGTTCAGCGTCGCGCCCTGGACGGTCTCATGCTCGCCGGGCACCTGATCCGGGGCGGCCTGGCCCGGCACCACGTGGTAGGTCAGGATGCTCGTCAGCAGATCGGAATCGGTCTTGAGCGTCTCGATGGTCGCCGGATCGAGCTTGGCGAAGGCGTCGTCGGTCGGCGCGAACACGGTGAACTCGCCACCGTCGAGCGTCTCGACCAGGTTCACATCAGGGTTGAGCTGACCCGACAGCGCCTGGGTCAGCGTGGTGAGCATCGGATTGTTGGATGCAGCCACGGTCACCGGCGCGGAAGCCATCCCCGTCACCGAACCCGGGCCGGTGGGCACCTGCTCCGCATAGGCCGCGCAGCCGCTGCCGATGAGATTCGCCGCCGGATCGGCCATCGCGCTGGTGGTCGGGGCCATCGATGTGGTCGTCTCCGCCGCAGCCGACGTCGTCGTGGTGGTCGCGTCGGTCGCTTCGGTCGAGCTGTCGCTCGAACAGGCGGCCACCCCGAGCATCGCGGCGGCGGCAACGCCCACGGCGGCAACCGACTTACGGTTCACGGTGATCATCACTTTCTTCCCTTCACGTCGTCATTGACGGACTCTCTGCCCGCGCTGTGCTGACACGGGTGATTCATCGCCGGTCGCCGATTGGATGGGTCATGATCCGAGACGTCAGATTCACGTCACAGATACGCGTCTGCGGTCGCAGGCGAGCGGGGGAGTGGCCACCGTCGCCGACACGGCACAATGAAGCCGTGACGGTGACCGGTGATTCCCCGAGGGACAGGATCCGGGTGCTGCTGCTGGGCAGCACCGGCTCGATCGGCACCCAGGCGCTCGACGTGATCGCCGCCAACCCGGAGCGGTTCGAGGTCGTCGGGCTGGCCGCAGGCGGTGGCAACGCCGAGCTGCTCGCCAGGCAGCGGGCTGAGACCGGGGTGACGAACATCGCGCTGGCCGATCCGGCCGCCGCGGAGCGCCTCGGAGGTGTGCCGTACAGCGGGCCGCGCGCAGTGACCCGGCTGATCGAGGAGACCGCCGCAGGGCCCGGCGTCGACGTGGTGCTCAATGCGCTCGTCGGGGCGCTCGGTCTGGAACCGACGCTCGCGGCGCTGGCCACCGGAGCACGCCTGGCGCTGGCCAACAAGGAGTCCCTGGTGGCCGGCGGACCGCTGGTGCTCAAGGCGGCCCGTCCAGGTCAGATCGTGCCCGTCGATTCCGAGCATTCCGCGTTGGCGCAGTGCCTGCGCGGAGGTGCCGCCGACGAGGTCGCCAAGCTGGTCCTGACCGCCTCCGGCGGTCCGTTCCGCGGCTGGAGCGCTGACCAGCTCCACGACGTCACCCCCGAGCAGGCCGGCAGCCATCCCACGTGGTCGATGGGGCCGATGAACACCCTCAATTCCGCATCCCTGGTGAACAAGGGCCTCGAGCTGATCGAGACGCACCTGCTGTTCGGCGTCGACTACGACCGCATCGAGGTCGTCGTGCATCCGCAGTCCATCGTGCATTCGATGGTGACGTTCACCGACGGCTCGACGCTGGCACAGGCCAGCCCGCCCGACATGAAGTTGCCGATCGCGTTGGCGCTCGGCTGGCCGTCCCGGGTCGCCGCAGCTGCCCCGGCCTGCGACTTCAGCACCGCAGCGCGCTGGGATTTCGAGCCGCTCGACGACGCAGTTTTTCCCGCCGTGGAGCTGGCCCGGGCGGCCGGCAGAGGTGGCGGCTGCCTGCCTGCGGTCTACAACGCAGCCAACGAAGAGGCCGCGGAGGCCTTCCTCGCCGGACGCATCCCGTTCCCGGCGATCGTGGGCACGGTGGCGCAGGTCGTGCGCGCTGCCGACCAGTGGGCGGCCGAACCAGCTACCGTGGATGAGGTGCTCGACGCGCAGGACTGGGCCCGCGACCGGGCGCGCCGCGTCGTCGAGCACGACCACGCGGGTACTGCAAGGAGATAGGGAACTGGCCGCCTCATGATGTTCGCGATCGGCGTCGTGCTCTTCGCACTCGCCATCCTGCTGTCGGTGGCGCTGCACGAATGCGGCCACATGTGGGTGGCCCGCGCCACCGGGATGAAGGTGCGCCGCTACTTCGTCGGTTTCGGCCCCACCCTGTGGTCCACCCGCCGGGCCAACAAGCTCGGCGACACCGAGTACGGCGTCAAGGCGGTTCCGCTCGGCGGTTTCTGCGACATCGCCGGCATGACGTCGGTCGAGGAACTGGCACCCGACGAGCGCCCCTACGCGATGTACCGGCAGAAGACCTGGAAGCGCGTCGCCGTGCTCGCCGCCGGCCCCGGGATGAACTTCGTCATCGGGTTCGTGCTGATCTACGCCATCGCGATCATCTGGGGGCTGCCGAACCTGAATCAGCCGACCACCGCCATGGTGGGCGAGACCTCCTGCGTGAAGTCTGAGGTCAGCCAGGGTGAGCTGGGGGACTGCCTGGTGTCGAGCCCGGCCGCTGCCGCCGGCATCCGAGCCGGTGACGTCGTGGTCGCGGTCGGTGACACCCCGGTGGCGAACTTCGACGAGTTGGTTGCGGCGGTCCGGCCGCTGAACGGGCCCACCGAATTCACCGTGCAGCGCGACCAGGACGGTCGCACCGAGGAGTTCACCACCACCGTCGACGTCACCCCGAGCCAGCGTTACGTGGCTGCAGATTCGGCCGACGCCGCGCCGGTACCCACCGACGTCGGCACGATCGGGGTGACGGCCGCAATTTTCGGGCCCACCCAGTACAACCCGCTGGCCGCGGTGCCCGCCACCTTCGCGTTCACCGGTGATCTCGCCGTCGAACTGGGCAAGGCGCTGGCCAAGATCCCCACCAAGGTCGGGGCGCTCGTCGATTCCATCGGCGGTGGCGAACGTGATCCCGAAACCCCGATCAGCGTCGTCGGCGCCAGCATCATCGGCGGTGACACCGTCGATCAGGGATTGTGGGTGGCGTTCTGGTTCTTCCTGGCACAGCTGAACTTTGTGCTGGGTGCGGTGAACCTGATCCCGCTGCTGCCGTTCGACGGCGGCCACATCGCGATCGCGGTGTTCGAGAAGCTGCGCAACCTGTTCCGGTCCGCGCGTGGCATGGTGGCCGCCGCCCCGGTGAATTATCTGAAGTTGATGCCGGCCACCTACGTCGTCCTGGTCGTGGTGGCCGGATACATGTTGTTGACGGTCACCGCCGACTTCGTCAACCCGATCAGACCCTTCCAGTAGGAGAACGATGACCTCCATAGGTCTGGGCATGCCGGCGCCGCCGGCACCTGTTTTGGCCCCCCGTCGCACCACCCGTCAGCTGATGGTCCGCGATGTCGGGGTCGGCAGCGAGCACCCCATCTCGGTGCAGTCGATGTGCACCACCAAGACTCACGACATCAACTCGACGCTGCAGCAGATCGCCGAGCTGACCGCGTCGGGTTGCGACATCGTCCGCGTGGCGTGTCCGCGCCAGGAGGATGCCGACGCGCTTCCGACGATTGCCAAGAAGTCGCAGATCCCCGTGATCGCCGACATCCACTTCCAGCCGAAGTACATCTTCGCCGCGATCGACGCCGGGTGCGCCGCGGTGCGGGTCAACCCGGGCAATATCAAGGAATTCGACGGCCGGGTCAAGGAAGTCGCCAAGGCGGCGGCGTCCGCCGGTATCCCGATCCGCATCGGCGTCAACGCCGGATCGCTGGACAAGCGCTTCATGGAGAAGTACGGCAAGGCCACTCCCGAGGCGCTCGTCGAATCGGCGCTCTGGGAGGCGTCACTGTTCGAGGAGCACGGCTTCGGCGACATCAAGATCAGTGTCAAGCACAACGACCCCGTCGTCATGGTCGCGGCCTACGAGCAGCTCGCCGAGCAGTGCGACTATCCGCTGCACCTCGGCGTGACCGAGGCGGGTCCGGCCTTCCAGGGCACCATCAAGTCGGCGGTCGCGTTCGGTGCTCTGCTGTCCCGGGGCATCGGTGACACCATCCGGGTCTCGTTGTCCGCGCCGCCGGCCGAAGAGGTCAAGGTGGGCATCCAGATCCTGGAATCGCTGAACCTGCGGCCCCGGTCCCTGGAGATCGTCTCCTGCCCGTCGTGCGGGCGGGCCCAGGTCGACGTCTACACCTTGGCCAACGAGGTCACCGCCGGCCTCGAGGGCATGGAGGTGCCGCTGCGGGTCGCAGTGATGGGCTGCGTCGTCAACGGTCCGGGCGAGGCTCGAGAAGCCGACCTCGGTGTGGCCTCGGGCAACGGCAAAGGTCAGATCTTCGTCAAGGGCGAGGTCATCAAGACCGTTCCTGAGGCGCAGATCGTGGAGACGTTGATCGAAGAGGCGCTGCGAATCGCGGAAGAACGCGGTTTGGAGGATGCCAGCGGTTCACCGGTTGTGACCGTAAGCTAGACCACAGGCCCCCCGGGCGTGCGGGTCGGCTGCTCAGGATTTGTCGCAGAAAGAGTCCAGATGTCGGCTCCTCCGCTTTTCCGTCTCGTCGACGAGCGAAGGGTGTCGGTGGCGCGCGACATCATCGCGGTCCGCGACGTCCTCGACTCCGACCCCGTGGCTGCATGCATGGTCGCCTCCCGCGTCGCCGAGCACGGCATCGAGCCGTCGGCCATCGGCGGGGAACTCTGGACGCGGCGCCGGGTCAACGAGTCGCTGTGTTACGCCGGCGCCAATCTGATTCCGCTTCGGGGCGCGCTGAGTGATCTCAACGCGTTCGCCGACAAGGCCATGAGCAGTCCGCGCCGGTGCTCGTCGCTGGTCGGACGCGCAGAGCTGGTGCTGCCCATGTGGCAGCGACTCGAGCAGGTGTGGGGCCCCGCGCGCGATGTGCGGTCCCATCAACCCCTGATGGCGCTGAACACCGCCCCCGCCTGCGCGATCGACCCCGCAGTGCGGCCGGTGCGGATGGAGGAACTCGACGCCTACCTCGTCGCCGCCGTCGACATGTTCATCGGTGAGGTCGGCATCGACCCCCGCCTGGGCGACGGTGGCCGCGGTTACCGCCGACGCGTCGCCTCGCTGATCGCCGCGGGACGGGCCTGGGCACGCTTCGAGCGTGGGCAGGTGGTGTTCAAGGCGGAGGTCGGTTCGCAGTCACCGGCGGTGGGCCAGATCCAGGGCGTCTGGGTGCACCCGGACCGGCGGGGCCGCGGCCTGGGCACCGCGGGGACGGCCGCGCTGGCCGCTGCGGTGGTCGCCGGTGGTCGCATCGCCAGCCTGTACGTCAACAGCTTCAACACCGTGGCGCGGGCGACCTACGCGCGCATCGGATTCGCCGAGGTCGGCTCGTTCGCGACAGTGCTGCTGGACTGACGTTGCTGCATTGACCTGTTGGGCTGACGCTGCTGGGTTGGCGTTCTGGGACGTCGCGCGCATGCCGACTGCGTTGATAAATTGATCGTGCTGGATCGGCCTTGGCGCACGGCGTGACACGTACGCTTGCTGTCCATGACCGAGGACATGGCCGGGCACGAGGCCGGTGCTGAACGCAGAGCCATCGCCGATGCCCTGGTGCGCGCGCTGGACCGTCGCCACGAGATCCTCGACGCCGTGGTCGCCTCGGAGGACTACGACGCAGCGATCGACGCCATCGCCGATCTGCTCGACACTTCCGCTCCGGCGGCCGAAGCTGTGCTGAGGTTGTCGTTCGATCGGCTCACCAAGGTCTCGCGCAGCCGCATCGCCGCTGAACTGCAGGACCTGAGCGGTCAGTCGGCGATCTTCACCCCGCCCGAGCCTCCCGGCGGGCGGGCCCGGCGGCTGATGTTGCGGCCGTTCACCGCGGAGGAGGACCGCGACATCTTCGCGGCCCGCACCGAGGACATCCGTCTCGCAGGCGATGGCACGCAGGTTCCGGCCGGCGATCTAGGCGACGAAATCGACCGGGCGGTGGCGCGTTTCGCCGCCGAAGAGGCCGCCTGGCTGGTGGCCGAGGTGGGTTCGGCCAAAGTCGGCATGGTGTTCGGTGAGCTCGCCGACGGCGAGGTCGACGTCCGGATCTGGATTCACCCAGCGCATCGCAAGCAGGGCTATGGCACCGCCGCGCTGCGCGCGTCCCGGTCGGAGATGGCGGCGTATTTTCCGGCGGCACCGCTGGTGGTGCGGGCGGCGGCCGCCGGCGCGTAGCGGGCCCGGAAGGTTGCCGCTGGCCGCGGGCCGCGACAGCGG
>Ga0208330_1000119_pt1 | contig 47003 bp, 47 predicted proteins | sample DeeseametaMP1896_FD_184180 | JGI IMG/M metagenome (GOLD analysis project Ga0208330, IMG submission 184180) | Marine microbial communities from the Deep Pacific Ocean - MP1896 (SPAdes) | ecosystem: Environmental > Aquatic > Marine > Oceanic | place: East of Hawaii, North Pacific Ocean | collected... | reverse complement strand
TCCCGGGCGTTTCGATCTCGGCTGACCTGGGCAACGGCCCCGGCATCCAGGAGGTCGCGACCTTCTCCGTGGACGTCGAGGGCCCCGGTGGCGCCGTCGCCGTCTCCAACGCTCATGGCACGGTCACCGGCGCTGCCGGCGGTGTGCTGCTGCGTCCGTTCGCACGGCTGATCTCGTCGACCGGTGACAGCGTCACCACCTACGGCGAACCGTGGAACATGAACTGATCACGTAGTAACTTTCGCGTTAGCCCCCGGCGCCTGCCGGGGGCTAACGCCTTTTTGGGGGACAAGTTGTTCGGTCACTTCCAAGGTGGTGAAGTCATCCTGGAGTACTCGCCGCGGCTCCCCGTTCGCCGCGACATGCGGCTGATCTCCCCGTCCGGTGACAGCCTCACCACCTACGGCGAACCGCGGAACATGAACTGACACTTGACCATGGGCCACAGTGACCGGTCGACATGAACAAGATCGGCAAGAGTGTCTACCGAGAGCGGGAGATCTGAGAAGCTCTTTGTTCCATGAGCGCGATCACCCGGATCCTCACCGCGGTCGCCGGCGCCTGCGCAGCGCTGTTCGCCGCTTCGGGTACCTCGCACGCCGAGCTCGACGACGCCGTCAGCCTGGTCGACGGTCTCGGCCGGACTCTGACGGTGCAACAGTGGGACACGTTCCTCGACGGGGTGTCGCCGCTGGATCGCAACCGGCTGACCCGCGAATGGTTCCACTCCGGTCGCGCCGCATTCCTGGTGATCGGCGACCGGGCCCACGAATTCACCGGCACGCTCGAGCTCGGGTACCAAGTGGGCTTCCCGTGGGCGCTGGGCACCGCAGTCGACTTCGCGTACTCCTCGCCCAACATCACCTTCGGCGGCTGGGGGATCGATGACAACCTCGCCGACCGCATCTACACGCCACCGCTGATCCCGGCCGTGTCGATTTCGGTGGACTTGGGCAACGGACCCGGAGTCCTCGAAACGGCGACGATCTCGGTCGAGGTCGGCGGGCCGGGCGGCATCGTGGCGATCTCCAACGCACACGGCGCCATCACGGGCGCGGCCGGCGGGGTGGTGCTGCGCCCCTTCGCGCGGCTGGTCTCCTCCGCCGGCGACAGCCTTACGACCTACGGCAAGGCGTGGACGATGAGATGACCGGTAGGAGGGCCGGTCACTCGGGTGTGGCGTGGCGGCCCTCCCGGCCTTCTCCTGACTCTCCGCCCCGCAGTGCCGCAGCGGCGTCACCGTCGGCGCCGTTGCGCAACAGGTCGCGGATCTCGGTCAGCAGGGTCAGTTCGGTCTCGGTCGATTCCACCTTCACGTCGCGCTCCCTGAGCTTCTTGAACGGCACCACGATCACGAAATAGATGACCGCCGCCACGATGAGGAAGTTGATGGCCGCCGACAGCACCGCGTTCAGGTCGACGAACTGTTCGCCGCCCAACGGGATCCGCAGGATGCCGTACTCCGCTTCCGGGCCGGCGCCGATCCGGTCGACCAGCGGTTGGATCACGTTCTCGGTGAAGGCGGTGACCAAGCCGGTGAATGCCGCGCCGATGACCACCGCGACGGCCAGGTCGATCACGTTTCCGCGGGAGATGAACTCCTTGAAGCCCTTCAGCATGGCGCGAGCCTTTCTCGTCCGTGTCACTTCTCGTCCGTGTGAATGCCAGGCCGGGATGCCGGGACATCTGGAACGTTAGCGCCCGGATCACCGGTTACCGGTCAAGTCGAGCAAGCTGAGCACCCCGGTGGGCGGCCAAGTCGGGCACTCTGAGCGCCCCTGTTCGCGGCACCGACGACGCCGGCGAAACCACGGCGAAACGGGATGCGGGAAACGCGTGTTTCCCGACGCTGAACCCGTCGGGAAACCGTGTCCGCTTAACACTTTCTTAACACAGGCTGAACTGGGGTCTTGGCGATCCGCGGGAACGTCAACTAATCGCGCGGCGCTGTGAATTCACTGCTAGTCTGTTGAAGCCTGAATATGCCACGAGGACGCGCGCGTCCTCACTGATAAAAGGGGAACGCTGATGGCCGGATACGCCAGAGCCCTCACTCGCAGTTCGAAGAAGCTGGGTCTGGTGGGCTTGGGCTCCTTCGCCGCCGCCGCCGCCATGGTCGGCCTGGGCAGCGGTACGGCCAACGCCGAGGTCGACGAGGTCGGTCCCAGCCCGGTCGTGACGAGCCGTCAGGCCTCGGAGAACTCGGTCATCCGGATCAACGACTTCGGGGTGGCTCGCGGTATCTCGGAGGCGCGGTTGGCCGACGCCGGCATCCTCAACGCGTTCGGCGAGGTTCGCGACAGCGTCAAGGCCGTGGTCGGCGGCACCGCTTCGGCATTCGAGGGCGAGTACCCGGTCGGCCCGCCCATCGGCGACTGGTGATCTGATCTCAAACTTCTGCTGCCGCCCCCGGAATACCGGGGGCGGCAGTGTTTTTCGCCAATGCAGTGTGTTCGGCAACCCAAGGCTTCGGCAGTGCGGGGTTTTAGCCAGTCCAAGGGTTTCGTCAGCGCGGGGTTATTCCTCCGTGCAATGCTTTTCAGTGCAATGTGACCCCGATGGCGTCCACCAGGGCTGCCGCGGCCACGGTCCTGGCGGCCGTCGCGGGCAACGCCACCAGCACGACCCGGTTGCCGCTGCCGCCGACCAGGCCGGTCGTCTCGGCCGACACCAGCACGACGATCGCGCCGGTGGCGATCAGTCTGGGCTCGGTGTCGGCCTCCGGCGCAGCGGCAACCACGTCGAGGACGTCTCCCGGCCGGAGAAGATCCAGCACCGCTGCATCGGCCAGCGTCAGGGGCACGATCCTCGCGTCGGGCCCCGCTGCGGCGCCGGCCAGGTGCGGACTCAGCAATCGCACATCGGTGAGTACCTCGCCGCGCCGCACCGGCCCGGCCAGAGTGGCCCCGGCGGTCGCGTCGAGGTCGGCGACTGATCCGTCGGGAACCACGTCCGCGTCCCGCTTCTCGAGCACGACATCGGCCGCAGTCAGCTCGGTGCCCGGAGCCAGATCCCGGCTGGCGATGAGGACATCGGTCTGGCGGGCGCCCGGATCGTCACGCAGTGCTGCGACTGCTGCCAGAACGACGAGGGCGGCCGCGAGGACTCGCCGAGCGGCTGTCGTGCGAGCCCAGTCGGGCCGCAGCGCTCGACTCAGTCGGTGCAGCGGCGACGGGTTCAGTGAGTCGCCCACGCAGTCACGCTAGAGCGCGGGGTCTGTCGCGTCTGCCCCCGATGGAGCGGCTGTGGATAACTCGGGTCAGCTGGATGCGGCTGCGGCGGGAGCCGACGAGCTGCTCGACGACGTGCTGGACGACGAGCTGCCCGCCGACGTGGTGGACGAACTGCTCGACGACGAGTCCGACGAACTCGACGAGGAGCTCGACGACTCGGAGCTGCCGCCCGAGCTGCTGGAGCTCTTCTTCTTGGAGTCTTCGCGGCTGTCGGTGCGGTAGAAGCCGCTGCCCTTGAAGACGACGCCCACCTTGCCGAACAGCTTGCGCAGCCGTCCGCTGCACTGCGGGCATTCGGTCAGCGCATCATCGGTGAAGGCCTGCACCTGATCGAACTTGTTGTCGCATTCGGTACATGCATAGGAATAGGTAGGCACGAAAACCTCCGAGACAGTCAAACTTGTTAGCACTCTACCTGCTTAAGTGCTAGAACCGCCAGGCGGGCCGGGTGATTCCCCGAGTTCCACCAGCCCCCGTCGCGGTGTCAGCGCATGGGTCATCGGCACGTCGTGCGGTTCGGCGGGCAACCGCTCCAGGATTTCGTCGTCGCGGACCACCGCGACCAACGCGGCCGTCGGGTCGGCCAGCCCCAGCGTGCGGTCGTAGAAGCCGGCTCCCCGGCCCAGCCGTGCGCCGCGCCGGTCCACCGCCAGCGCCGGCACCAGGATCAGGGTCGCCTCCCGTACCGCGGCGCCGGTCAGCCATGGCGGCGGCGGCTCCTTCAAGCCGAAGGGTGCCTCGACCAGCTCGCCGCGGCGGTAGCGGCCCCACGCCAACGGCTGCGGCGCCTCCTCGGCGTCTCTGCGGGCCACCGGTAGGAGCACCACGGCGCCGCGGTCGACCAGCACGTCGATCAGCGCCAGCGATCCCGGTTCGGACCCCACCGGAACATAGCCACACACCGTCTCGCCGGGCCGCGCCAACGCCGCGGCGTGCCGGGCCAGATCACGCGCGTCCCGCTCGCGCTCAGCGGCGTCGAGCCGCCGTCTGGCAGCCAGGATTCTGCTGCGTAGCTGTGATTTCGTCGCTTGCACTGCGTAGTCCTCGGCAGGTCGGGTAAGGAGAGAACAACAGACGCAGAGAGGTTAGTGTGTGAACGATGAATCGGCCTGAAGTTCCTATTCCGCACACCGCGGTCGTGCCCGCTGCCGGGCTGGGAACCCGTTTCCTGCCCGCCACGAAGACGGTGCCCAAAGAGTTGCTGCCGGTGGTGGACACGCCCGGTATCGAACTGGTGGCCGCCGAAGCCGCCGAAGCCGGCGCTGAGCGGCTGATCGTCATCACCTCCGAGGGCAAGGACGGTGTGGTCGCGCACTTCGTCGAGGACCTCGTGCTGGAGGGGACGCTGGAATCTCGCGGCAAGCATTCGATGCTCGAGAAGGTGCGCCGTGCCCCCGCCCTGATCAAGGTCGAGTCCGTGGTGCAGGCCGAGCCGCTCGGCCTGGGTCACGCGGTCAGCTGTGTCGAAGCCAACCTCGCGCCCGACGAAGACGCGATCGCGGTGCTGCTGCCCGACGATCTCGTGCTCCCCACCGGGGTGCTCGAGACCATGTCCAAGGTGCGCGCCAAGCGCGGCGGTTCGGTGCTGTGCGCGATCGAGGTTCCGCCCGAGGACATCAGCGCCTACGGCGTCTTCGATGTCGAGACGGTGCCCGACGCGGTCAACCCCAATGTCCTCAAGGTCAAGGGCATGGTGGAAAAGCCCAAGGCCGAGGACGCGCCCTCGCCCTATGCGGCGGCCGGTCGATACGTGCTCGACCGGGCGATCTTCGACGCGTTGCGCAGGATTCCGCGCGGCGCGGGGAACGAATTGCAGCTCACCGATGCCATCGCGCTGCTGATCGAGGAGGGCCATCCGGTGCATGTGGTGGTGCACCGCGGATCTCGACACGATTTGGGAAATCCCGGTGGGTACCTGAAGGCTGCGGTTGACTTTGCGTTGGAACGAGACGACTACGGGCCCGAGTTGCGCCGGTGGTTGATCGAACGGCTGGGGCTCGCGTCCGGGTCGGCTGAGCAGTAGCGGCTGCTGCGACGAGCGCATCCGCCCCTGGCCGGTCGTCGCCGGCCAGGGGCTCTTCAGGTGAGAAAGGCATGTTGTGCGTTCGGTTGAGGAGCAGCAGGCTCGAGTGGCCGCGGCTGCGGTGGCACCGCGCCCGGTTCGGGTGGCGATCGCCGAAGCCCAAGGCCTGATGTGCGCCGAAGAGGTGGTCACCGAGCGTCCGCTGCCGGGTTTCGATCAGGCTGCGATCGACGGTTACGCGGTGCGCAGCGTCGATGTGCTCGGTTTCCGCGGGTCGCCGGAGGACGAGGGCGACGAGGACGACGAGGCGTCTGCCGACGGCGAGATCAGCCTTCCGGTGATGGGTCTGATCGAGGCGGGTGAGCGGACCCCGAGCAGGCTGCAGCCCCGGCAGGCGGCGCGGATCCAGACCGGCGCGCCGATGCCGACGCTCGCCGACGCGGTCCTGCCGCTGCGCTGGACCGACGGCGGTGGTTCCCGGGTCCGGGTGCTGCGCGGCGTGCGGTCGGGGGCGTATGTACGGCGCACGGGCGATGACGTGCAACCCGGTGACGTCGCGGTCCGGGCCGGCACCATCATCGGCGCCGCCCAGGTCGGGTTGCTTGCCGCGGTCGGCCGGGAGCGCGTACTGGTGCACCCGCGGCCGCGCCTGTCGGTGATGTCGGTCGGCGGTGAGCTCGTCGACATCAGCCGTACCCCGGGCAACGGTCAGGTCTACGACGTGAACTCCTACGCGCTCGCCGCCGCCGGTCGTGATGCCGGCGCCGACGTGAACCGGGTCGGCATCGTCTCGACCGACCCCAAGCAACTGCGCGAAACCGTCGAGGGCCAGCTCAACCGCGCCGAGGTCATCGTGATCGCCGGTGCGGTCGGCGGTGCCGCGGCCGAGGGTGTGCGCGCGGTGCTCGGCGAGCTCGGTGACATGGAGGTCGCCCGGATCGCGATGCACCCCGGCTCGGTGCAGGGGTTCGGTCAACTCGGTCCCGACGGCGTGCCGGTCTTTCTGCTGCCGGCCAATCCGGTCAGCGCGCTGGTGGTGTTCGAGATGATGGTGCGGCCGTTGATCAGGTTGTCCCTGGGCAAACGGCAGCCGATGCGTCGCATCGTGCAGGCCCGGGCGCTGTCGCCGATCACGTCGGTGGCCGGCCGCAAGGGTTTCCTGCGCGGGCAGCTGATGCGGGATCAGGACACCGGCGAATATCTGGTTCAGGCGCTCGGCGGCGCACCGGGTGCGTCGTCGCATCTGCTGGCGACGCTGGCCGAGGCCAACTGTCTGGTGGTGGTGCCCAGCGACGCCGACCAGATCCGCACCGGTGAGGTCGTCGACGTGGCCTTCCTGGCTCAGCGCGGCTGACGCGCGGCCGGGTGCGTGGTGATGAGCCTGTGGAGTTCGCGGTCGCAGCACCCGGGATGGCCGTTGCCCGCCGGCCCGCTGCGGGTGGCGGCCGGGGTGGTGAAGTTGCGTCCGATACGGCTTCGGGACGCCGCGCAGTGGAGCCGCGCACGGCTTGCCGACCGGGCACACCTCGAGCCGTGGGAACCGGTCACCGAGCTCGATTGGGAAGTGCGGCATTCGGTTTCGGCGTGGCCGTCGGTGTGTTCGGGACTGCGCGGTGAGGCGCGGCGCGGGCGGATGTTGCCGTATGCGATCGAGTTGGACGGTCAGTTCGCCGGGCAGCTGACGATCGGCAACGTCACGCACGGTGCGCTGCGCTCGGCATGGATCGGCTACTGGGTGGCCAGCGGCGTCACCGGCGGGGGAGTCGCGACGGCGGCGTTGGCGCTGGGCCTCGACCACTGCTTCGGGCCGGTCATGCTGCACCGCGTCGAGGCCACCGTGCGACCCGAGAACGCCGCCAGCCGGGCGGTGCTAACAAAGGCGGGTTTTCGGGAGGAAGGGCTGCTCAAGCGCTACCTCGAAGTCGACGGCGCCTGGCGCGATCATCTTCTGGTGGCGCTGACGGTCGAGGAGTTGAACGGCTCGGTGGCGGCGACGCTGGTACGGGCCGGCCGCGCCGCGTGGACCTGATCTCGGTCAATTCTGTTGCTGATGTGACACATGTGACTGTTGGTGCTTGTACTCAGTGAATTACAGGTGTGTAATTGTCTCGGCGCGCCGCCCACGGATGCGCTGGTCACAGACCTAGCCTGATGGGGAAAGGAGCAGGCGCCATGCCAAGCATCCCCCAATCTCTTCTCTGGATTTCTCTCGTCGTGCTCTGGCTGTTCGTGCTGGTGCCGATGCTGATCAGCAAGCGCGACGCGGTGCGACGCACCAGCGACGTCGCGCTGGCGACCCGAGTGCTCAACAGCGGCACCGCGGTCCGGCTGCGTCGGCGCGGACCGGCGGCCGGGCACCGCAGCGATCCGGACTGGCGGCCGTCCGAGGACGACCTCGACGAGGACATCGATGCCGACCTCGAGGACGCCCGCGTCGACGTCCGTGCCGACGACGGCGCCCGGGCGCCGCAGCGGTCCATGGTGAAGGTGGCCGCCGAAGCAACTCAGGACGAGCCCGACTATCTCGACGTCGACGTCGTCGAGGACTCGGAGGCCTTGCCCTCCGGTCGGGCGACGCCGGTCGAGCAGCCTGTGATGGCGGCCGACTCCGACCAGTTGGCTTTCGATGACTCGCAGGACACCGACGACGCCCACGACACTGTCGTCTCACCTGACACCGACGTCTCCGACGACGCTGGGGTCAAGGCGGCGCGGGCCGAGGATTCCGCCGGCGGTGAGGACGACGAGTACGAGTACGTCGACGACTCCTCCGGTCTGGAAGCGCCCTCGGACGGCGATCTGCGCATCGCCGACTCGATCAGCGCGGCCCGTCGGCGCCGGCACGAATCCAGCACCGCCGAAGCCGTGACGGCACGCAAGTACCGCTTCCGGGCGCGGACCCTGTCGGTGATGGGGGTGCTGCTGCTGGCCAGTGCCGTTGCCGCGTTCACGTGGTCGTCGACCATGTGGTGGACCTTCGGCGCGGTAGCCACCGTGACGCTGCTCTACCTGGCCTATCTGCGGCGCCAGACCCGCATCGAGGAGCAGCTGCGGCGCCGTCGCGCTCAGCGCATCGCCCGGTCCCGGTTGGGTGTGGAGAACACCGCCGACCCGGAGTTCGACGTCACCCCGGCGCGGCTACGCCGGCCAGGTGCCGCGGTCCTGGAGATCGACGACGAGGACCCCGAGTTCGAACACCTCGAGCACGTCGCGTTCGCGCGGCACTACGACCTGCCCCGGGCGGCCGGTCAGTAGCGCACGATTTCGGCAGCCGCGCGGGGGACTGGTAACCTCCTTAGCGGTATCAGGGGCTATGGCGCAGTTGGTAGCGCGACTCGTTCGCATCGAGTAGGTCAGGGGTTCGATTCCCCTTAGCTCCACTTTTTCTGCCCGTCGCGTTGTCGACGATCACCCCTTTCGAGTCCGGGGCGTTCGCCGCTCACTGCACTGCTGAGCAGATGCACAGCAATCGGCAGACGTAGGCCCCATCCTGCGGTAGCTTGCGCTGCATGCCCCTGGAGCTGGCCGCGTTCCTTCGGACCACTCTGCCGCTGGATCTCCGCACTCTGGACGCGCTCGACGACGGCCGCTACCACTCGATCTGGATGCCTGATCACCTGGTGAGCTTCTGGCCGGACTCGATCTGGACGCCAGAATTCACCGACCTGGCCGAGGTGTCGCCGTCCCCGCACCGCTACCTGGACGTCCTTCCCCTCGCCGGCGCGGTCGCCGCGCGCACCGCGCGGACTCGGTTGGCCACCAGCGTCGTGGACACGGTCCGCCGCCACCCCGTGATGCTGGCCCAGTCGGCGCTGACGCTGAGCCATCTTTCGGACGGCCGGTTCATCCTGGGGCTGGGTGCCGGCGAGCGGGAGAACCTGGCCCCCTACGGCTTCGACGACCGAGCCGCCGTGAGCCGGTTCGCCGAGGCGGTCCGGCTGATCAGGTCGCTGTGGAGTACTGCGGGCCCGGTCGACTTCGAGGGCGAATTCTTCACACTGGAGCACGCCCGGCTGGACGCCGAGCCGCACCACACCGGGACGCCACCGATCTGGATCGGGGCCAACGGCCCGCGCATGCTGCGGCTCGTCGGAGAACTCGGCGACGGCTGGTGGCCCACCGGCAGCGCCGAACCGGACATCTATGCCGCCCAGCTGGTGCGCATTCGGGAGGCCGCCGAGCAGGCAGGCCGCGACCCCGATGCGATCACCCCCGCGAAGATGGTGGTCTGCCTCATCGGTGAGCCCGACGAACTGGACGTGATCATGCAGCGTCCACTGGTGAAGTCGCTGGTGCTGCAGCTGACGGCCGACGCGCTGCGAGCCGCCGGATTTGACCATCCGATGGGGGAGCGCTGGCGCGGCATCCAGGACATCGACCCGCGTGCGCTGACCCGCGACAGACTGCTGCGACTCCTCGACGAGGTCGACCCCGCCGCGATCCTGTCCGTGGTCCCTCATGGCACACCGAAGCGGGTCGCCGAACAGATCGCGGCGTTCGGCGAGGCGGGCGCAAGGGTCGTCGCGGTGCTCGATTACAGCGCGATGGCCGGTCAGGACTACGCCGCCGCATCACCGAGCAAGGTTCGCGAGGTCGAGGACGCACTGCTGACACTCACAGGAAGCACCCGATGACCATCCTCGACGCCGACGTCCTCGTCACCACCGCACAGCACAAGACCGGACTCAGTGACTTCGGTGATGACACCGTGCCCGCCCGCGTGGCGCTGGTCGTCGACCGACTCAACGGCGCCCGCCTCGACGACGCCGGCGTGCAGGCGGCCACGGACACGATCACCGGACTGCTGATCAGCCGGCTGCGCTTCATCGCCGACCGTGCCCGGCTCCCTGTTGCCGCGGAACGGATCATCGCGCCGCTGTTCGCCACCGGTGAGCCGCGTTCGGGGACGACGCTGCTGCATGCCCTGCTCGCCGAGGACGAGGATTCCCGCGCGCTGCGGTTCTGGGAGGTCATGTACCCCTCGCCGCCACCCGGTCCGGCCGACGCCGACGACCCGCGCCGGGCCCGGGCCGACGCGGACTGGCGTGACATTCTCGAGCGAATTCCGCCGTGGATTGTCAGCCACCCCTACAACGATCTGCTCGGCGACGGGCTGCCCGAGTGTGAACGCACCTGGGCCTTCGACTTTCGCGCGATGAACCCCAGCGCCTGGTGGCGCGTCCCGGTCACAATTCAGAACTTCGCCCAGGACCATCACGCGCAATACACCCTGCACCGCATGATGCTGCAGCACATCCAATACACCCGCCCGCCGAAGCGCTGGGTACTCAAAGGCTTTCACGGCCGCCGTCTGCGAGCCCTGTTCGACACCTACCCGGATGCCCGCATCGTATGGGTACACCGCGATCCGGTGCAGGTGCTCGCCTCGCAGATCGTGGCGTTCGGCCAGATCAACGAAAGCCTGGCCGGGACACTGGATTGGCGCCGGTACGCGCAGGCCACGATCGAGAACTCGCGGGCGAACTTCCATGCCTACCTCACCGACCCGTGGGTGGACGACCCGCGCATCCACCACGTCCGCTACCGCGACTTCGTCGCCGACCCGGTCGCGACGATCGACGGCTTCTACGGCTTCGCCGGTGTGCCGTTCACGAACGCGGCCGAGAAGTCGATGCGCGACTACCTCGCGACCAACCGCAGCGATCGGTATGGGAAGTTCCGCTACTCCACCGACGTCCTGCCGGTACCGGTGCACGACCTGCACGAGGAGTTCGCCGGCTACCGGGAGCGGTTCGGTATCGACATCGAAGCGAGGCTCTGATGGCCTTCGGGGACGCCGCAGACGACGAGGCGCTGCGTGCGGCGTGGCACCACTTCTGCGACCGGCTCAAAGCGGCGGGAGACCTTGCCTTCAAGGACACCTCGCCGGCCAACGCCCTGCAGCGCGCTGACGCGTTCCGCTACCTCACCCAGAACCTCGGTCAGGCCTACGATCTCGCGCTGGAGACCCGGAACACCCGCTACCCGATGATCCACCCGTTCTGCGGGCCCAGCCGAAAACTCGGCGGCGACAACGCCGATTTCGTCTACCTGCAGGCCTGGATCGACGGTGCGTCGACCTACCGGATCGCCGGCAACCGCGGCACGGCGCGCTTCATCAACTTCACCGTGCAGGGGCCGCGTCCCGACAAGGACGTGTACTACGGCGCTGATCACCCGAACCTGCACGAGCCGTTCGGCGACACACCCGAGGCGAACATCACCGGCGACGATCTGGTGATCGAACCCGACGGCAGCTTCGTGCTCTACGTGGGAGGTGCCCGGCGAGAACCGAATTGGCTGCCCACCACGCCGGGCTCCCGCAAGCTGTTCATGCGCCAGGGCTTCGACTCCTGGGAGGAACGCTCGGCACAGTTCAGCATCGAACGCGTCGACATGGATACGCCACGGCCACCGCCGACGCCTCAGGACGTCATCGAGTCGATGCAGTGGGCCGGTGACTTCCTGACCGGCGTGATGACCGACTGGCCCGACCGTGAGCTGCAGATCGGTTCGCTGTTCGGCGAACCCGAGCCCAACGTGTTTCCCGGCGCGCGGTTTTCGGGCACCGCAGAACAACGTGACGCCCGGCGTGGCCGGCTCATCGTCACGATGCCGTGGCGTCTGGCGGCCGACGAGGCGCTGATCGTCGAGTTCGCCGACCACGGCGAATTCTGGATGCTGACCAACATGGGGGCATTCTGGAACAGCATGGACTATCTGTACCGGCCGGTGAGCTACACCCCGAGCCGATCGGCGGTCGACGCTGACGGTCGGGTACGACTTGTGTTGGCCCACGATGATCCGGGCGTGCACAACTGGATCGACACCCAACAGTTTGCCGAGGGCTACCTGACCATGCGCGTGATCGGAAGCCGGCAACTGCCCGACGTGCGGACCGCGGTCGTCCCCCGCGCGCATGTGGACAGCGCCCTGCCGCCCGGCACCTGCCGCGTCACGCCCGATGAGCGGGCGGCGCAGTTACACGCCCGCTTCGACGCCATCCGCCGCAGATACCGGATCTGACATGGACCCCACCTTCGAGACGCTCGCCGCGTCGGCCTTCGACAACGTCTATCACGTCGGCCACCTTGTCCCCGATCTGCTGCCCGCGATGCAGTCGCTCGCCGGCGCCATGCAGATCACCTGGGCGGCGCCGTTCGAGATGCGCAGCGGTTTCACCCGTCCGGACGGCTCCGCCGATGATCAGTCCGTGCGCATAGCGTTCTCGGCGTCCGGCCCGCCGTACCTGGAGCTGATCGAGGTCGTCGCGGCCTCGGACTCGATCTTCGCCGCACCGAAGCTCGGCGGCATGCACCACGTCGGCTACTACGCCCAGCGTTGGCGCGACGACGTCGCACGCCTGCAGGACGAGGGGTGGGAGCTGGAACGCACCGGGGCCGGCGTGGCGTTCCTGCGTGACCCGCGCAGCGGGCTGCGCGTGGAGGTGGTGAGCTTCAAGGGTCGCGACTTCCTCGCCCAGGTACTCAGCGGCGAGATGGCCAGGGCCCACCCCCTGACGGGACGTTCGTGACCGCACTGGCCCACACCGCGCTCGGCACGCTGCGCGGAGATACCAGCGACGACGTCGTCGTGTTCCGCGGGGTGCCCTACGCCGCCCCGCCGATCGGCGAGCGCCGTTGGCGGCCAACACAACCGGTGCAGAGTTGGGCGGGAATCCGCGATGCGACGGTATTCGGACCCATCCCTCCGCAAGCCATCTCACCCGAGCGGCTGGCCAAGCGTGGACTGACGATGAGCGAGGACTGCCTGACGCTCAACATCTGGACACCCGCGGCCGACGACGCCCGCCGGCCCGTGCTGGTCTTCCTGCACGGCGGCGGACAGACCCAGGGGCACGGGTCCGCTCCGCTGCTCGACGGATCACAGCTGGCCCGCCGCGGTGACATCGTGGTGGTGACGATGAACTTCCGCCTCGGCGCGCTGGGGTGCCTTTACGCGCCCGACTGGCACGGGGCCGGCTCCACCAATCTGACACTGCGCGACCAGAAGTGCGCGCTGCAGTGGATACGCGAGAACATCGGCGCGTTCGGCGGCGACCCCGATGCCGTCACCGCGGCGGGGCAGTCCTCCGGCGCGATCGCGGTGGCCGCCCTGATGGCGAGCGGGTGCGACTTCTTCGACCGGGCCATCCTGCAGAGCGGCGGCCTCGAACGCGTGCGCTCCACCGCGGCCGCATCAACCGTCGCCGAGCAGTTCACGGGCGCCGTCGGCCGCGCCGGCGAACCGAGCGTCGAGCAGATCCTTGCCGCGCAAGGCGGTATCGACCCCGGATTCGTGCCGCCGCACGGCCCGTTCCATCCCTGCCTCGACGGCGACGTCATCATCGAACATCCCTTGGTGGTCGCTCGCACGCGTGCCATGCCGGCGATCCCCGTGCTCGCCGGGTCGACCCGCGACGAGTGGCGCATCTTCGATGCGACGCTGGGCGACGATGTCGTCACCGAGCGGTACGTCCGGCAGCGGGCGCAGGCGCTCGCGGGGCAGGGTCACGATGTCGACGCCGTGCTGGCGGCCTACCACGCCGACCACAACTCGCTTCGGGACGTCGCCGGCGCGCTCGTCACCGACTACCACTTCACCGCGCCCACCGAGCAATTCGTGCGGGCACACGCCGAGCGCGGCAACGCGGTGTTCCGCTACGAACTCCAGTGGCCGTCGCCCCGGCCCGAACTGGGAGCCTGCCACGACTCGTGCCTGCCGTTGGTCTTCGGCAACTTGGCCGCTGCGCCCGGATTGGCCGGCGCGGACGACGCGGCGCGCGGCATGTCGGAGGTGATTCAGCAGCTGTGGCTGGAGTTCATCCGTGGCGGAGAGCCGTGGGAACGCTACGAAGGCGTCGGCGGGCCGACGATGATTCTGGGCCGCGAGAGCGGTACCGCCAGGGGGCACCGCGCCGCACAGCTGGCGTTCTGGGAGCACCGCTATCCGGCATACGGATGAGCGGCAGGGCCCAACAGTCGGGCGCCTACGACCACCCGCACCGCGACCTGGCGCCGCTCAGCGCCTCCTGAGCAGCACCGCCGGCGCGATGACCACCGCCACGATCGCGCCGAGCACGGCCAGCCAGGTGAAACCGGCTGCCGCCACGATGAAGCCGGAGGCGAGCCCGCCGCCGGCGCCGGCGAGGGCGATGAACACGTCGACGGTGCCCTGGGTGCGCGCGCGGGTGGCGACCGGTGTGTTGTTCGTGATCGCCGTCGTCCCGGCCACCAACCCCAGGCTCCACCCGAAACCCAGCAGTGCCAGCGCGACGGCGAGCAGCGGCACCGACTGCGGCGGGGCGAAGGCCGCGGTCAAACCGGCCGCCGCCAACACCGCCGCGGCGAGGAACCCGACGACCGTCACCCCGAAGCGGTCGACGAGCGCACCGGAGATCGGCGCGGGCAGGTACATCGCCGCCACATGGATCGAGATGACCAGACCGGCGGCCGACAGCGGGTGGTGATGGTGCTGCATGTGCACCGGCGTCATGGTCATGATCGCGACCATCACCAGCTGGGTGACCACCATGACCACCGCGCCCGCGACCACCGCGGCGCGGTTGAGGGACGCCGGCCCCTCACCGTCCTTCCCGTCGGGCACGCCGCCCACGTCCGGCTTGGGCAGCGACGCCGCCAGCATGAGCGGGTCAGGACGCAGCCAGGTCGCGATGACGGCCGCCGCCGATCCGTAGGCCAGCGCCGCGAGCAGGAACGGCCCGGCCAGCCGCGGGACATCGATCGATGCGGCCACGTCGCCGAGCACACCGACGAGATTCGGTCCGGCGACGGCGCCGAGCGTGGTGGCCACCAGCACGGTGCTGATGGCCCGCGCCCGGTGATCGGGGTCCGCCAGGTCCGCGCCGGCATAGCGGGCCTGCAGGTTCGTGGCGGTACCCGAGCCGTACACCAGAAGCGCCACGAACAGCAGCGCCACGTTGTCGAGGACCGCTGCCGCGACGATGCCCAGGCTGCCGAGCGCACCGGCCGCGTAGCCGGCCGCCAGTCCAGGGCGCCGGCCCCACCGCTGCGACAGTCGGCCCACCGCCAGCGCCGCGCCGGCGGAGCCGAACGTGAACAGCGCGCTGGGCAGGCCGGACCACCCCGTCGAGTCGAGCATGTCCTGGGCGAGCAGGGCGCCGACGGTGATCCCAGCGGCCAGGCCCGCCCCACTGCACACCTGCGCGAAGACCAGGACGGTGAGTGTGCGCTTCTGCACACGGGCGACGTGGTCGAGCCCGCCCGCCGTGTTGGCTGCGTCCGGCGCGCCGTCGGTGGTGGACACGCTCGGCTCCCGCCTAGGGCTCGTTGCCGGGTGGGGGCGTGCCGATCAGCACTGCGCTCAGCCGCGCCCCGTCAGGTCCGGCCCGCCACGCGTGATCCACACCGGCGAGCACCACGAGATCACCGGCGTCGAGCTGGTGGGCACCGTCATCGAGCACCAGCTCGACGCTGCCGGAGAGCACGGTCTGCAGATCGAGGGTGTCGGTGTGGTGCATCGGGGTTTCCGATCCGGCGCCCAGCTCGACCACCATCCAGCGCACCAGACCCGGCGCGATGCCCTGGTCGATCAGCGGCGCCGCTCCGCCGGTCCGTGCCGGCGGCGGGCAGGTGGCGGTGGCGAACGGGATGCCCATCGCGAATCCGGGGGCCAGCTGGTCGAGTGTCAGTTCACCGTCGCTGACGACGCAGGATCTGCCGTCCCCGTCGACACCGGTGATCATTGTGCGCATGCGTCGTCCTCTCGTCGGTCCTTGCGGATCGTAGCGACGCAGCGGAGATCAGTCGTCGTGCTTGCCCTTGCCGTTCCCCCGGCCCCCGCTGTTCCCCTTGCCGTTCCCGTTCCCCGGCCCCTCGCCGGTGAACGCGGGTATCAGCGGCTGGTCGACGACCGGGGGCTGGTCGACAACCGGTGCGGTGTGCGGGGGCGGCGGCGGGGGTGGGGCCACCGGGGTGCTGGCCCCGGCCGGTTCCGCGGGGGAGGTGGCAGGCGACGCCGAATTGAGCACCAGCGCGAGAACCGACACCATCAGCGCCACCGCCACGCCGGCGGCGGCCAACAGGGCCGTTCGGTTCAGCGGGGCGCCACGGCGACGTGGCGGTACGAAGTAACTGGCCGACGGCGCGGCGACGGTACCCGGGGGAGGTTGGACGATGGTCAGCGGGCGCGTGCCCGGCGGCGTGACCGGAGGCGCCGGTGCGACGCCGGCGGCCAGCGCGGCGGGATCCCCGGCAGCGGCGGCGCGCATCTGTTCGGCACTGGCGAATCGCTGCCGCGGGTCGCGCGCCATCGCCCGGTAGATGACGCCGGTCAGTGCGGGTCCGAGCTGCGGCCGCAGGCGCGCGAGCGGCGGTGGCGGGGTGTCGATGATGGCCCGTGCCAGGGCCGCCGGGTTGTCGTGTGGGAACGCCCGCCGCCCGAGCACCGCCTCATAGGCCAGCACGGCCACCGCATACAGGTCGTCGGCCACCGAAGCCGGGGCACCGGCCACCCGCTCCGGGCTCATGTAGGCCATCGTCCCGATGATCTGACCGTTCGTGGTCTGCGCGGAGCCCGGCGTCTTGGCGATGCCGAAGTCGGCCACCTTGACCGTCTCGCCGTCGGGGGACAGCAGAATGTTGCCGGGCTTGATGTCGCGGTGCAGCACTCCGGCACGGTGAGCCACCGTCAGCGCGCCGAGCACCTCGTCGAGTAGCGCATGGACCCGCGCCGGCGGCAACGGCCCGCGGGCGATGACATCGGCCAAGGTCTTGCCGGGCAGCCGCTCCATCACGATGAACGGCACCCCGTCGTGCTCGCCGCGGTCGTGCACCGCCACGATGTTCGGGTGGGTGAGTCCGGCGGCAGCGCGGGCCTCGTCGTCGAAGCGCCGGCGTTGATCGGGTTGATCGATGAGCGTGGGGTGCAGCAGCTTGATCGCCACCGCGCGGTCGAGTCGGGTGTCCCAGCCGTCACGGACCTCAGCCATCCCGCCGCGGCCGAGAACTCCTCGTAGCTCGTAGCGGCCGGCGAGCAACTCGCGACCGTCCATACCGGAAAAAGTAGCCGATCGCCGGGACGGGCAAACGCACCGGACGCCACCGATCCGCGACGCAGGTCACGTCGGCCCGCCGGCGACCTGCGGATTACCTTGCCGGACCTGGTGATCCCGCCGTAGCCTCGGATCGTGTCCGGCCTGACCGTTGTCCGAGCGGAGGACCTGGCCGGCCTGGGCGTTTTCGCCGGAGTGCCAGTCGAGGCGCTCATCCCCCTGGCCGCCGAGCTGCGTCCGCTGGCGGCCGCGGCAGGACAGGTGCTGATGCAGCAGGGTGAGCTGGCGGTGTCCTTCCTGTTGATCGGATCGGGCCGGGCCGAGGTGAGCCACACCGGCGCCGACGGGCACGACACCGTCGTCGAGGTCGCTCCCGGCCTGATCGTCGGCGAGATCGCCCTGCTGCGTGACGCGCCCCGGACCGCCACGGTCATCGCGACCGAACCGCTGAGCGGGTGGGTCGGCGGCCGCGAGGCGTTCGCGACGATGCTCGAGATCCCCGGCCTGATGGACCGGCTGGTGCGCACCGCCCGCCAGCGTCTCGCCGCGTTCGTCACACCGATCCCCGTGCAGGTCGGCGACGGGACCGAGCTGTATCTACGCCCCGTCCTGCCCGGCGACAACGAGCGCACCATCAACGGACCCATCGAGTTCTCCGGTGAGACGCTCTACCGGCGCTTCCAGTCGGTGCGTACACCGTCGAGGCGTCTGATGGCCTATCTGTTCGAGGTCGACTACCTCGAACACTTCGTGTTCGTGTTGACCGACGGCCCCGACGGTCCGGTGGTGGCCGACGCCCGGTTCGTCCGCAGCGGTGACGACCCGACCGAAGCGGAGATCGCGTTCATCGTCGGTGACGACTACCAGGGCCGCGGGATCGGCACGTTCCTGATGGGCGCGATCTCGGTGGCCGCCGAATACGACGGGGTGCAGCGGTTCACCGCGCGGGTGCTCGCCGACAATCTCCCGATGCGCACCATCCTCGACAAGTTCGGCGCCCGGTGGCACCGCGACGACCTCGGCGTGGTGACCACCGTCATCGACGTGCCGCGGCCCGCCGACCTGGACTTCAGCCCCGAGCTGGTCCGGCAACTGCGGGGCGTGGCCCGCCAGGTGATCCGGGCGGTCGGATGAGCCGTCCTCCGCTGAGCAAGGACACCCGGTTGTGCATTTCGCTGGCCCGTCGGCCCAGCAACATCGGCACCCGGTTCCACAACCATCTCTACGAGGTCCTGGGATTGGACTTCCTCTACAAGGCCTTCACCACGACCGACATCGCCGCCGCGATCGGCGGGGTGCGCGCCCTGGGCATTCGCGGATGCTCGGTGTCGATGCCGTTCAAGGAAGACGTCCTCGGTCTCGTCGACACCGTGGAACCGTCTGCTGCCAGGTTGCGGTCGGTGAACACGATCGTCAACGACGGCGGCAGGCTCACTGCGTCGAACACCGATTACCTTGCGGTGCAACAACTCATCGACGACCATCGACTCGATCCCGGGCAGACGGTGGTGATCCGCGGCAGCGGCGGCATGGCCAGCGCGGTCGGAGCGGCGTTCGCCGACAAGGGTTTCGGCTGCGGCACCGTCGTCGCCCGCAACAGACATGCCGGACCGGCGCTGGCCGATCGGCTCGGCTACGAGTTCGCCGCCGACACCGCGGGTCCCTGCCGGCGTCGCGCCGACATCCTGATCAACGTCACGCCGATCGGCATGGCCGGGGGCAGTGAAGAACACGACGCGGCGTTCGCCGACGACGCACTCGCCGGCGCGCACACCGTGTTCGACGTCGTCGCGCTGCCCTCGGAGACGCCGCTGATCGCGGCCGCGCGCGCCGCCGGTGTCCCGGTGATCACCGGCGCCGAGGTCATCGCCCTGCAGGCGGCCGAACAGTTCGAGCGATACACCGGCGTCCGGCCGACGCCCGAGCAGATCGCCGAGGCGTCACGGGTCTCGCGCGCCTGAGAGATCAGGGAACGATGGTGGCCTGTTCGTCGATCAGCGACGTCGCCTCGATCAGCGCTCCCTGCTGCGCCTCCGGGCCGTCCGCCTTGACGTTCAGCACGTAGATGCCGTCCTCGGCCGGGATCACCACCGTCTTCTGCGCGATCATCCGGGTCGTGCCGTCCTTGGTGTAGAACCCACCGATCAAAGTCGCGTCGAAGCCGGCCAGGTCGCTCGGCTGCCCGGTGTTCATCCCCTGGAACTCCGGCATGTTCTGCACGTCGGAGGGCGCGTACTCCATGATCTTGGCCTGGTCGACCTCGCCGGTCAGCTTCGACATCGTCGCGATGAGGGTCGGCGGGTCGGCGGCGGCCGCCGGGTCTGCGGTGAACACCATGGCGCGGTAGGCCCCGGGTGGGCTCTGATCCCCCATGTCCTCCCAGCCCTGCGCGATGGGCAGCGTCACCGCCGGCGCATCCGGGTCGTCGGGCAGGACCGGAGTCTGGACGATGCCGTTCTGGGCGACGTACTCGTCGATCGTCATCTTCGGGCCGGCTTCGGGGCCCGAGGCCTGGGCCGACGTGGTCGGCGCGGCGCTGGTGGTTTCGGTGCTCGGCTCGGTGGTGGCCGAGCCCTCGGTCGCGGTGTCCGACCCGCAGGCGGACAACCCGACCGCGAGGGCGACGGCAGCGGCGGCGACGACGCCGGCGCGCATGGGGGTGCTCATGTCAGCGCAGCATAGCCGCAGCGCCGACGTCGGTGTTGCAGCCGGCCGCACAGAGTTCGCCGTGGTATCAACGGCCTGTGAGGCTGCCCCCGTTGGCTGCGCTGGTTGCACTCGGGACGGTGTGCGCCGGATGTGCCGGGGCGCCCGAGTCCGCGCCCCCGGCGGGCACGACGGCGCCGGACCTCACCGTCGAACCTGCTCGTATCGACCGCGCCCGCCACGCGCTCCCACCGGGCTACGAGGTCACCCCCTACACCGGCGCGCCGACACCGTTGGCGGTGTGGGGGTTGGCCGGTCCGGTCGAGGCGCAGCCCGCGCAGTGCGTCGAGCTGGCGGCCCCGCCGGTGCGTCCCGACTCGGCGCAGGGCTGGTCGGCTTCGGGACCCGGCGGCATCATCTACGCCGTCGTCGCCGCGGCCGCCCCTGCGGCGCCGGTCGCCGACGCGCCCGCCGCCCCTGCGGCGCCCGTCACCGACACGCCCGCCGCCCCGGCGGCGCCCGTCACCGACACGCCCACCGCACCCGCGGTGCCCGTCGAGGCGGCGGCCTGCCAGTCGTGGACGGCGACAGCGGGGCACACCAGCGCAACGGTGCGCGAGCTACCGGCCCCGGCCCTCGAGGCGGCTCACACCGTCGGGATGGCCACCGCAGCGACCACCGTCGTCGAGGGTGGAACCGAGACCCGCGCGGACGCCGACACCTTCGTCGCCCACCTCGGACAGTTCGTCTGCTTCGTCGCGCTGGTCACCGATCCCGGCTCGGCGTACCCGCGCCTGGACGCGGCGTTCGCGGCCGACCTGGTGGTGGAAACCGTGTCGGCGCTGCGCAGTTGAGCAGGTCCGCGCGGGTACATTTGGCGGCGATGTCGAACCCCAAGCTGACCGTGCCGGCCCTGAGCGCGTGCGCGGTGCTGCTGGCCTCCTGCGCGACAAGCCAACCCGATCTGGCTGACGCCGACATCGCCAACATCGCGGGCATCGAGGACTCGTTCGGCCCGCCGTTCACGGTCAGCACCGTCGGCCCGGCGGCCATCGATCCGCGGCTGCTGGGTCCGCAGACGCTGCCCGAGGGGCTCACGTTCGACCCGGCCGACTGCGGCAAGCTCGCCAACGAGCGGACCCTGCCGCCCGACGTGCAGGGCAACATGGCCGCCACCACCGCCGAAGGCGACGGAGTCCGCTACATCGTGATGGCCGTGGAGACCTCGGAGCCGGTGCCGGTCAACCGCCCGAGCGACCAATGCCAGAAGGTCACCTTCACCGGGCCGGGCATCCGCGGACTGGTCGAGGTGATCGAGGCCCCGCAGATCGAGGACACCGAAACCGTCGGGACCCACCGCGTGCTGCAGACCACCACACAGGCCGGATCGCGTACCGGTGAGCTGTACAACTACGTGGCGAACTTCGGGCCCTTCATCGTCATCGTCACCGCCAATCCGCTGGTCGTGCCGGACCAGCCGGTCGCCCGGGTCGACACCGGGCGGGCCCGCGACCTGGTGACGCGCGCGGTGGAGCTGGTCCAGGGCTAACGCACGTTGTGCGGCCGGAACTGGATGCTGATGCGGGGTCCGGTGGGCCGGGCCGTCTTGGGAATGCAGTGCTCCCAGGTGCGTTGACAGGATCCACCCATCACCAGCAGGTCGCCGTGGCCGTGCCGCAACCGTAGCGCCGGCCCGCCGCCGCGCGGTCGCAGCGCGAACACTCGTGTCGCGCCGAGGCCGACGATGGCCACCATGGTGTCCTCGGTGCTGCTGCGTCCGATCGTGTCACCGTGCCAGGCCACGCTGTCCTCACCGTCGCGGTACAGGCACAGCCCCGCGGTGACGAACGGCTCGCCGAGCTCACCGGCGTAGGCGTCGTTGAGGCGCCGCCGCAGCTGCTTGAGCCGGGGGTGTGGGGGCGGGTCCGCCGCGTCATTGCGAAAATCCACGAAGCTGACCAGCCGGGGCACGTCGAGCACCCGGTCGTACATCTGCCGGCGCTCGGCGCGCCAGGGCACGGTGTCGCGCAGCTCGTCGAACAGGGCTCCATCGACAGCGTCGCTCGCGCCGTCCTGCGCGAGCCAACCCGACCGGACCTCCAGCCAGGCGCCGTGGCCGAGCTCGCGACGCTCGGAGTGGTCGAACAGTGAGCTTTGCAGGGCCTGCTGCATGCCCGGCAGTCTATCGCACAGGCGTTCGATATCTCAGAGGCGGACGGCGCCGGGGCCCTCCTCGGCGAGCGCGTCCCCCGGGTTGGCCAGCGCGCAGACCTTCAGGCTCAGGCAACCACATCCGATGCACCCGGTCAGGTTGTCGCGCAACCGCTGCAGATGGACGATGCGCTCATCGAGATCGGCCCGCCACGCCGCCGACAGCCGCGCCCAGTCCTTGCTGGTGGGGGTCCGGTCAGCGGGCAGCGTGGCCATCGCTTCCCGGATGCGGGCCAGCGGGATACCCAACCGCTGCGACATCCGGATGAACGCCACCCGGCGCAGCATGTCGCGGCTGTAGCGGCGTTGGTTGCCGCTGGTGCGCCTGCTGGTGATCAGGCCCTCCCGCTCGTAGAAGTGCAGCGCCGACACCGCGACCCCGCTGCGCAGTGCCATCTCGCCCGGTGTGAGTTCCTGGGCCCGGTCCATGACCTGAACCATAGTTGAGGTGGCGGTTTGGGGTTACTGTGCTAGCTGTGACAGGCGCTGCGCTGGGGTGTGATTCGGAGGTCGGCACGCTGCGGGTGGTGATCCTGCACCGGCCCGGCCCGGAGCTGCAGCGGCTGACGCCGCGCAACAACGACACCCTGTTGTTCGACGGGCTGCCGTGGGTGGCCAAGGCGCAGGAGGAACACGACGCGTTCGCCGAATTGCTGCGTTCGCGCGGGGTCGAGGTGCTGCTGCTCGGCGAGCTGCTGACCGAGGCGCTGGCCCACAGCGGTGCGGCCCGCATGCACGGCATCTCCGCGGCGGTGAATTCCCGGCGTCTCGGCGTGCCGCTGGCCCAGGAGTTGGCCGCGTATCTGCGGACCCTCGACGCTCCGTCGCTGGCACACGTGCTGACCGGCGGGATGACGTTCGACGAGTTGCCGTTCGGGGAGGGGGAGCTGTCTCTGGTTCGCCGGATGCACCACGGCGGCGACTTCGTCGTCGACCCGTTGCCGAACCTGCTGTTCGCCAGGGACTCGTCGGTCTGGATCGGGCCGCGGGTGGCGATCACGTCGCTGGCGTTGCCCGCGCGGGCCCGGGAGACGTCGCTGACGGACCTGATCTACGCGCACCATCCGCGCTTCCTGGGTACCAGGCGGGCCTACGAATCGCGCTCGGCCCCGGTGGAGGGCGGTGACGTGCTGCTGCTCGGACCCGGCGTCCTCGCGGTCGGGGTGGGGGAGCGCACGACACCGGCCGGGGCAGAGGCGTTGGCCCGCAGCCTGTTCGACGACGGCCTCGCCCACACCGTGCTGGCGGTGCCGATCGCGCAGGAACGCGCGCAGATGCATCTGGACACGGTGTGCACCATGGTCGACACGGACGCGGTGGTGATGTACCCGAACATCGTGGACACGTTGACCGCGTTCACCATTCGGCGCACCGGCTCAGGAGTGAAGATCGACAACGCCGCACCGTTCGTCGACGCCGCCGCCGACGCGATGGGCATCGGCAAGCTGCGTGTCATCGACACCGGCCTCGACCCGGTGACCGCCGAGCGCGAGCAGTGGGACGACGGCAACAACACGCTGGCGCTCGCGCCCGGTGTGGTGGTGGCCTACGAGCGCAACACCGAAACCAATGCCCGGCTGGCCGACTCGGGCATCGAGGTACTGCCGATCGCGGCCTCCGAACTCGGCACCGGCCGCGGCGGGCCACGCTGCATGTCGTGCCCGGCCGCCCGCGACCCGCTCTAGGTTGGGGGTGTCCGCGAACGTGCATTCCCGGTAGCACCCGCGGCCCGGCGGCTACCGGGAATGCACGTTCGCGGCATCCCGCGAGAAACCTAACGCCAGGACGGCAGCCAGATCTGCATGTTCCACGTGTGCTGCGAGATCGGCAGCCCCGTCAGGATCGGATACAGCCACGCGAAGTTCGTGATCACCAGCGCCACATAACAACACAGCACCAGCAGACCCAGCGTCCGTCGCTCGGCGTTCTGGCCCGGCTTGTGGAGGATGTCGCCGAGGATCAGCGCGATGATCATCACCAGGAACGGCGCCATCGTCGCGGCGTAGAAGAAGTACATCTGCCGGTCGATGTCGGCGAACCAGGGCAGGAACCCGGCGCTGTAGCCCACCAGCAGCACCGCATAGCGCCAGTCCCGTTTCACGAAAGCCCGCCACAGCGCCCACCCCAGCACCGGCACCGCCAGGAACCACATCGCCGGGGTGCCGACGAGCATGACGGCCTTCACGCAGGACTGCGCCCCGCACCCGGACACGTTCTCGGAGTCGATCGCGTACAACACCGGCCGCAGCGACATCGGCCATGTCCACGGCTTGGACTCCCACGGGTGGTGGTTGCCGTCGGCGTTGGTCAGCCCGGAATGGAACCGGTACGCGCCGTAGGTGTAGTGCCACAGCGAGCGCACCGCGTCAGGGATCGGCAGCACGCTGTCCGGCCCGATCGAGCGGCCCACCTCGTAGCGGTCGATCGCGGTCTCGGAGGCGAACCACGGCGCGTAGGAGGCCAGATACACCCCGAACGGGATCAGCACCAGGGCGTACAGCGCCGGTCCGACATCGCGGCGGAACGTCCCCAGCCACGGCCGCGGCACCCGGTACTGCTTGCGGGCGGCGACGTCGAAGGCCACCGTCATCACGCCGAAGAACATCACGAAATACAGACCCGACCACTTGGTGGCACACGCCAGACCCAGCAGCACGCCTGCGCCGAAACGCCACCACCGCACGCCCAGCCGTGGCCCCCACACGGTTTCGCCGATGCGGCCTTCGAGCAGCGCCTTGTGCATGCGTGCGCGGATCTGGTCGCGGTCGACGATCAGGCAGCCGAACGCCGCGACCACGAACACCGTCAGGAAACCGTCCAGCAGCGCGGTGCGGGCGGTCACGAAGCTGACGCCGTCGGCGATCAGCAGCAGCCCCGCCACACCACCGATCAGCGTGGACCGGCTGATGCGCCGAGCGATGCGCACGACCAGCAACACCAGCACGACACCGCATACCGCGCCGGAGAACCGCCACCCCAGCCCGTTGTAACCGAAGATGGCCTCCCCGACCGCGATCAGCTGCTTGCCGACCGGCGGATGCACCACCAGGCCGTAGCCGGGGTTGTCCTCCACGCCGTGGTTGCCCAGCATCTGCCACGCCTGCGGGGCGTAGTGCTTCTCGTCGAAGATCGGGGTGCCCGCATCCGTGGGCGACCCGAGGTTGAGGAATCGGGTGATCGCGGCCAGCGCGGTGATCACCGCGGTCATGGCCCAGCCCTGCATCCGGTCCAGCGGTCCGAAGTCGGCCACCGGCGTCACCGGCCCCGGGCTGATCACCGGAGCCGCGGGCGGGCTGGCCACGCGTTCTGCGGCCGGGGCGGCGGTCACGACAGCGATCGTAGGCTGTCTGGCATGACTGCCGGTCGACTGCTCATCGGCGCCACGCCGCTCGGACAGCCGTCGGACGCCTCGACGCGGCTGGTCCGTGCGTTGGGCAGCGCCGACGTGATCGCTGCCGAGGACACCCGCCGCGTGCGGGTGCTGGCCCAGGCGTTGGAGGTCCGGCTCGCCGGCCGGGTGGTCAGCGTCTTCGATCAGAACGAGGCGTCGCGGGTGCCTGCGCTGCTCGACGACATCCGCGCCGGAGCGACGGTGCTGCTGGTCAGTGACGCCGGCATGCCGATGATCAGCGACCCGGGCTACCGGCTGGTGACGGCCTGTGTCGAGGCGCAGCTGCCGGTGCAGTGCCTGCCGGGACCGTCGGCGGTGACGACGGCGCTGGCGGTCGCCGGGCTGCCGGCCGACCGGTTCTGTTTCGAGGGGTTCGCCCCCCGCAAGCAGTCCGCCCGCAAGACGTGGCTGGCCGGGTTGGCCGCCGAGCAGCGGACCTGCGTGTTCTTCGAGTCACCCCGGCGGCTGGGCGACTGCCTGCGCGACGCCGTCGATGTTCTCGGGCCGGACCGCCGCGCCGCGGTGTGCCGCGAGCTGACCAAGACCCACGAGGAGGTGGTCCGCGGCACGCTCGCCGAACTCGCCGACTGGGCGGCCGACGGGGTGCTGGGCGAGATCAGCGTCGTGCTGGCCGGGGTGATTCCGTCGGCGGACCCCGAGTCGCTGGTCGAGGAGGTCAACCGGCTGGTCGGTGCCGGCATGCGCGTCAAGGACGCCTGCGCGCAGGTCGTCGAGGCCACCGCGGGTGCCCCGTCCAAGCGCGAGCTCTACGACGCCGTCCTGCGCTCGCGCGGCTGACCCTCGCCGAGTATCGGGGCCGCCTTGTGCAGGCACTCCTCCCACTCCCGGCCGGGGTCCGAGTCGGCGGTGATGCCGCCTCCGACACCCAGCACCGCCGCGCCGTCCGCGGCGATCTCGACCGTGCGGATCGCGACGTTGAGTTCACACCCCGCCACCGGTGAGGCCAGGCCGACCGTGCCGCAGTACACGCCACGGCGGCCGGGTTCCCAGCCGCGCAGCAGCTCGCGGGCGCGGTCTTTAGGCGTGCCGGTCACCGACGCCGGCGGGAACGTCGCCGCCAGCACCTCGGCCATCGACACGTCGACGGGCACCTGCGCGGCCACCGTGGACACCAGGTGCCACACCCCGGGCGCCGGGCGCACGGCGAGCAGTTCGGGCACGGTCACCGAGCCGGTCCGCGCGACGCGGCCCAGATCGTTGCGCACCAGGTCGACGATCATGATGTTCTCGGCGACGTCCTTGACCGAGGCCCGCAGCTGGGCCGGGTCCGCGTCGGCGGGCAGTGTGCCCTTGATCGGACTCGACCGGGTGGTTTCGCCGCAGCGGCTGAGGAACAGCTCCGGGGACAACGACGCCACCGCACCCCAGTCACCGGCCAGGTAGGCCGCGCGGGCGGGCGAGGTGCGTGTCACCGCGTCGACGAAGAATTCGGCGGCCTCGCCGTGCAGCGTGCCGCTGAACTGGGTGCACACGCACGCCTGATAGACCTCGCCGGCCGCGATGGCCTCCAGGCACTCCCGCACGCCGTGCTGGTGCGCGGCGCGGTCGGCGCCGGCCCAGGTGATCGAGGCGTCACGGCGCCCGGTCGGCGCATGCAAAGCGTCGTCCACCCATCCCGGACACCCTGTCCCGGTGAGGCTTTCGTGCCACCACGCGCCGTCGGCGTCGCAGCGCAGCACCGTGTCCGACCAACCGCCGGCGGCTTCCGGGATGCGCGGCCCGCGGCCGTCGGCACCGCCGTCGGGGTAGGACAGGTAGCCGAACCAGCCGCCGCCGACCGGTCCGTCGTCGCGACCGCCCGGCGGCGCGGCGAAGACGTCGGCCGGTGTCACCGCAATTGCGCTCAGGCTCGGCGCGATCACCGCGCGGGAGCCGAACCACTCGCCGATCAGCGCCGCCGGCGGCGGTAGACCGAGCCGGCGGGTCGCGGTGGCCAGTGCACGCAGCACCGACGGGCCGTCGCCCAGGTCGCCGAGCCGCTCGATACGCACCGGTCAAGCCTGACAGACGTCAGCCGTGAGAGACACCGCCGGCGTGCGGGTCATCGGCCGATCTGACGAGGCACCATCACCGAGGCCAGCTTCTCCGGATTGCGCATCGCGTAGAAGTTCGTGATCCGGCCGTCGGCGACCTCGAAGGTCACCACCCCTTCGAGGTGCTCGCCGAGGTACAGCACCATCGCCGGGGCGCTGTTGTAGAAGGCGGGCTCGACGCGGCCCTCCGTGCCGGCCATCCGGGCGAAGCCCAGCACCAGCCGCGCCACTCGGTCGGCGCCCAGCACCGGCCGCCGGGCCGCGCTGACCTTGCCGTCGCTGTCGGCGGTCCACGCCACGTCGGGGGCCAGCATGGCCATCAGTCCGTCGAGGTCGCCGGTGGCCGCCGCGGTGAAGAACCGCGACGTGATCTCGGCGGAGACCTGCGGGTCGACGGGCTCGAACCGCTTGCGTCGCGACTGGACGTGTTCGCGAGCGCGGTGCGCCATCTGCCGCACCGCGGCCACAGAGCGCCCCACGGCCGCCGCGATCTCGTCGTGGCCGAAGCCGAACACCTCGCGCAGCACGAACACCGCGCGCTCGTCCGGGCTGAGCGTCTCGAGCACCACCAGCATCGCCATCGACACCGACTCGGCCAGCACCACGTCCGCCGACGCGTCCGGCCCGGTCAGCAGCGGCTCAGGCAACCACGGGCCGATGTACTGCTCGCGGCGCCGGGACTGGGCGCGCAGCGCGTTGAGGGCCTGCCGGGTGACCAGCTGAGCCAGGTAGGCCTTGCTGTCTCGCACCGTGCTCAGGTCGACCTCGGCCCAGCGCAGGTAGCTCTCCTGCAGCACGTCGTCGGATTCGGTGGCGCTGCCGAGGATCTCGTAGGCGATCGTGAACAGCAGCGGCCGCAGAGAGGTGAACCGCTCGGCGTGCCCGTCGGTCACGATGCCGCCGCGACGTCAGCGGGTTCGATGCTGCGTGCGGGCCCTTTGAGCGTCTTGTACGACCCCGGTCTCGCGGCTTCGCCGGCCAGCCACTTCACCGTGTAGCGACACACCTGCTCCTTGACCCACGCGCCGGTGCGTCCGCCGAGGTACACGTTGATCGGGGTGTCGTCGGGGCGTTGCAGCTGCACGGTGCCGGCCCGCCGGCCCAAGCTGATGCACTGTCCGGTCATCGGCACCGTGGCATCGGCGGGAACGTCGCCGGCGATGCGGGCCAGCACCGTCGCGGCCGCCTGCGCGCCCAGCGGCAGGCCGGCCTGGCAGCTCATCCGGAAGGGCTGTCCCGATGGCGCCGAGGCGTCGCCGGCGGCGACGATGCGCTCGTCATCCACGCTGGTCAGCGTTTCGTCGGTGACGAGACGCCCGATGCCGTCGGTGGTCAGTCCGCTGGCCGCGGCCAGGGCCGGAACCCCGAACCCGGCGGTCCACACCGTCGCCTCACCGGCCACGGTGCGGCCGTCGTCGAGCACGACGTGGCCGGGGCCGACCGCGGCGACGGTGGCACGCTCGATCAGCGTGACACCCAGCTTGCGCAGCCGTTTGGTCACCGAACGGCGGGCCGGCGTGCTCAGCGACGGCGCGATGACGCTGCTGACCAGCGTCACGGCACGGCCCGCCTCGGCGAACTCCGCGGCGGCCTCGATGCCGGTCAATCCGGCCCCGACCACGACGATCGGCGCCTGCAGGGGGAGGTCGGCCAGCCGGGCGCGCAGCCGCTGGGCCTGCTCCCACTCGCTGATCGGGTAGGCGAACTCGGCGGCGCCCGGTACCCCGGCCGGAGTCACGGAGGTGCTGCCGACGGCGTAGATCAGGTAGTCGTAGTCCAGCACCGATCCGGAGGCCAGCCGCACCCGCCGGGCCGCCACGTCGATGTGCTCGGCGCTGTCGACGACGACGTGCACGCCCGGGTTGAGCACGGTCGTGAAGGTCTGGGTCGCCGGGTCGTCGGCGACGACCATCTGGTGCAGGCGGATGCGTTCGACGAAGTGCGGCCGCGGGTTGACCAGCGTGACGGCCACGTCGTCACGGGTCTCGAGTCGGTTTGCGGCCATCACTCCGGCGTATCCGCCGCCGAGCACGACGACGTGGATCTGGTTCGTGGGCATGCCTACTCCTCGGGTCGGCCGGCTCCCTGTCGAGCCGGGCTGACCTTGAGACACCGGTGACGACCGAAGTGTGACACGGTGTGACCTAGCGCACACAGGTAGCGGGTGTGACCCAGCGCACATATATAGAGGAAAGAACTCAGTCCGCCTGGTAGCGGGGGAACACCCCCGTGGGTGCGGGCAGCGCGGTGCCCGGCGCCAACCGCGTCGCGATCGCGGAGAACATCCGTTGGTCCTCGGTTTGCCCCAGCAGGGTCAACAGCGTGGCCATCGACGCCGGCATGACCGGCTGACTGAGCAGCGCGGCGATGCGCACGACCTCCAGCGTCGTGTACAGCACAGTGGCGAACCGGTCGGGGTCGGTCTTGCGCAGCACCCAGGGTTCCTGCGCGGAGAAGTACCGGTTGGCGGCGCCCAGCACCGACCAGATCGCCTCGAGCGCCAGGTGCATCGCGGTCGCGTCGTAATGGCCGCGCACCTTGTCCAGCAGCTCGTCCGCGAGCGTCAGTAGCTCGCGGTCGGCGGCGCTGAAGTCCCCGGGTTGCGGGACGGTCGCCTCGAGGTTCTTGGCGACCATCGACAACGAGCGCTGCGCGAGGTTGCCGAACTCGTTGGCCAGGTCGGCGTTGATGCGGGCGACGATTCCTTCGGCGCTGTAGCTGCCGTCCTGGCCGAACGGGATCTCACGCAGCAGGAAGAAGCGCACCGGGTCGACACCGAACTCGTCGACGAGTGCCAGCGGATCGATGACGTTGCCCACGGACTTGCTCATCTTTTCGCCCTTGACGTTGATGAACCCGTGGGCGAAGACCCGCTTGGGCAGCTCGATGCCGGCCGACATCAGGAACGCCGGCCAGTACACCGTGTGGAACCGGATGATGTCCTTGCCGATCATGTGCAGGTCGGCCGGCCAGTAGCGGGTGAACATCGCCGATTCGGTGTCGGGAAAGCCCACCCCGGTCAAGTAGTTGGTCAGGGCGTCGACCCACACGTACATGACGTGGTCGGGGTGATCGGGGACGGGCACCCCCCAGTCGAACGTGGTTCGCGAGATCGACAGATCGCGCAGCCCACCGGAGACGAAGCTGACCACCTCGTTGCGCCGCACCTCAGGTGCGATGAAGTCCGGATGGGTGCGGTAGTGCTCGAGCAGCTTGTCGCCGTAGGCCGACAGCCGGAAGAAGTAGGTCTGCTCCTCGGTCCAGGTCACCGGCGTGCTGGTCTCGATCGCGACCCGCACGCCGTCGCGTTCCTCGATCTCGTCCTCGGCGAAGAACCGCTCGTCGCGCACCGAGTACCAGCCGGCGTAGGTGCCCAGGTAGATGTCGCCGGCGTCGTTCATCCGCCGCCAGATCTCCTCGGAGGCGCGGAAATGGTCAGCGTCGCTGGTGCGGATGAACCGGTCGAACGAGACGTCGAGGCGCTCCTGCATGCGCTGGAACATCTCGGAGTTGGTGCGGGCCAGCTCGGCGGTCGGCACACCGAGCTTGGCGGCGGTCTCGGACATCTTCTGGCCGTGGACGTCGGTGCCGGTCAGGAACCGTACGTCGAAGCCGTCGAGTCGCTTGAACCGGGCGATGGCGTCGGTGGCGACCTTCTCGTAGGCGTGGCCGATGTGCGGCGCACCGTTGGGGTAGTCGATCGCCGTGGTGACGTAGTAGGGCTGGCTCATGTCAGGGTCAACCCTAAAGTAGGCGGATGTGAGCTCCCAGAAAGAGCGGCGTGAGCCGCCTCCCATCCCGGAGCCCGTCGGTCGGCTGATCGACGCGCACACCCATCTCGACGCGTGCGGCGCCGTCGACGCCGACGACGTCCGGGTGATCCTCGATCGGGCCGGTCAGGCCGGGGTGGCGGCCGTCGTGACGATCGCCGACGACCTGGACGCCGCCCGGTGGGCGGCGCAGGCGGCCGACTGGGATCCTCGGGTCTACGCCGCGGCGGCGTTGCATCCGACCCGGGCGGACGCGCTGACCGACGCCGCGAAAGCCGAGCTCGAGCAACTGGCGGGCCGGGACCGGGTGGTCGCCGTCGGCGAGACGGGACTGGACCTGTACTGGCCGGGCCGGCTGCAGGGGTGTGCCGAACCGGCACAGCAGCGCGAGGCGTTCGCCTGGCACATCGACCTGGCCAAGCGGACGGGCAAGCCGCTGATGATCCACAACCGCGACGCCGACGCCGAGGTACTCGACGTGCTGCGCGCCGAGGGCGCCCCCGAGACCGTGATCTTCCACTGTTTTTCGTCGGGGCCGGAGATGGCGCGCACGTGCGTCGATGCCGGCTGGATCCTCAGCCTGTCGGGCACGGTGAGCTTCCGAAATGCCCGTGAACTGCGCGAAGCCGCTCCGCTGATCCCGGCCGGGCAGATGCTGGTGGAGACCGATGCGCCGTTTCTGACCCCGCACCCGTATCGAGGCGCGCCGAACGAGTCCTACTGCCTGCCCTACACTGTGCGAGCGTTGGCCGAACTCGTCGGCCGGCCCGCGGAGGACCTCGCCGATGAGAGCTCCGCGACGGCGAATCGGGTGTACGGCTGGGAAAGTTGCTGCTCGTAGGCCTTTTCGTTACCGTTCTGTGATCGAACATGAGCCGGATTACGGACCGCTCATGGTGCTTAAGTCGGGGTTTTACGACGTGAATGCAGTGAACAAACTCCATCAATCGCGCTCGCGCATGCTGCGGGTGCTGGTCGCCGCGACGCTGTTGGCGCTGGTCTTTGCCGGTGGCACCGCCGTCGCCGCGCACAAGACCGTGACGCTGAATGTCGACGGCGCCTCGATGACGGTGCCGACGATGAAGTCCCGGGTGATCGACGTCGTCAAGGAGAACGGGTTCGACGTCGGCGAGCGCGACGACCTCTACCCCGCCGCGGACAGCCCCGTGCACCAGTCCGACACCATCGTCCTGCGCCGCAGCCGGCCGTTGGAGATCTCCACCGACGGCGGCGGCACCGAACAGGTGTGGACCACCGCGGCCACCGTCGACGAGGCGCTGGCGCAGCTGCGGATGACCGACAAGGCGCCGCTGGCCGCCTCGCGCGGCTCCCGCGTCCCGCTGGGCGGGATGGCGTTGCCCGTGGTCAGCCCCAAAACGGTGCGACTCGACGACGGCGGCGCGGTACGCACCGTGCATCTGGCCGCCCCCAACGTCGCGGCTCTGCTCGAGGCGGCGGGTGCACCGCTGCAGCAAAGCGACATCGTCGTGCCTGCCCCGTCGGCGCGCGTCGTCGACGGCATGGAGATCACCGTGACCCGGATGCGCATCGAGAAGGTCACCGAGCGTCTGCCGCTCACGCCGAACAACCAGCGCATCGAGGACGTGACGCTGAACATGAGCCGTCAGATCGTCGAAGACCCCGGGATGCCGGGCGTCCAGGACGTCACCTTCGCGGTCTCCACGGTCAACGGCGTCGAGACCGGAAGGTTGCCAGTAGCCAATGTCGTCGTGAATCCTGCGCGCGACGGTGTGCTGCGCGTCGGTGCGAAACCGGGCACCGAAGTGCCCGCGGTGTCCAATGGAGCGACGTGGGATGCCCTTGCTCGTTGCGAAGCCGGAGGTAATTGGGCGATCAACACAGGCAACGGATATTTCGGTGGCGTTCAATTTGATCAAAACACCTGGGAGCGCAACGGTGGTCTGAGGTATGCTCAGCGAGCGGATCTGGCAACGAGAGAAGAGCAGATCGCGATAGCTGAAGTAACTCGGGCGCGCCAAGGTTGGGGAGCGTGGCCGACCTGTAGCGGGAGGATCGGTGCGCGATGACAATTCGGCTCCTCGGGCGAACCGAGATTCGACACCTGGCTAAGTCGATCGACTTCCGGCCACGCAAGTCGTTCGGCCAGAACTTCGTCCACGACGCCAACACGGTGCGGCGCATCGTGTCCGCGTCCGGCGTCAACAGGTCTGATCACGTACTCGAGGTGGGTCCCGGCCTGGGGTCGCTGACCCTGGCGCTGCTGGACCGCGGAGCCCGGGTGACCGCCGTCGAGATCGACCCGGTGCTGGCGCGCCAGCTGCCCACCACGATCGCCGACCACTCGCACAGCGAGGCGAACCGCTTCAAGGTCATCAACCAGGACATCTTGACCTTTGAGCAATCCGAGATGCCAGACCCGCCGACTGCAGTTGTGGCAAATCTGCCCTACAATGTCGCCGTCCCCGCGCTGCTGCATCTGCTCGCCGAGTTCCCCAGCATCCGCACCGTCATGGTCATGGTGCAGGCCGAGGTCGCCGAGCGGCTTGCTGCCGAGCCGGGCGGCAAAGACTACGGCGTGCCGAGCGCCAAGATGCGGTTCTTCGGGAACGTGCGTCGCTATGGCAGCGTGTCACCGACCGTCTTCTGGCCGATCCCACGGGTGTACTCCGGGCTGGTGCGCATCGACCGCTACGAGACGTCCAAGTGGCCGACCGATCCCGAGTTCCGCCAGCAGGTCTTCGACCTCATCGACATCGCGTTCGCGCAGCGGCGCAAGACCTCGCGCAACGCGTTCGCCGAGTGGGCGGGCTCCGGCAACGAGTCGGCCAGCCGGCTGCTCGCCGCCAGCATCGACCCGTCGCGCCGTGGGGAGACGCTCGCGATCGACGACTTCGTGCGGCTGCTGCAGCGCTCCTCGGACTGGCACATCGTGTCCAAGCCCGAGGCCGTCCGGGAAGTCGTCGAGGGCGAAGAGACCCACGTCCGCTGAACCGGACCGGAGTTCACGCGTAGCAGTTCGCGCGTTACTGTCGATCGGTGTCCGCGCATGACGGCAATACGGCGCCGGAGTGGGTTCCCACCGGTTCGGTGACCGTTCGGGTCCCCGGCAAGGTCAACCTCTATCTCGATGTGGGTGATTGCCGCCCGGACGGCTATCACGAACTCACGACGGTCTTCCACGCGGTGTCGTTGCTCGACGAGGTCACGGTGACCACCGCCGACCTGTTGTCCCTGGAGCTGACCGGAGAGGGCGCCGACTCGCTGCCCACCGACGAGCGCAACCTGGCGTGGCGGGCGGCGGAGTTGATGGCCGAGCACGTCGGCCGCGCACCGGACGTGTCGATCTCGATCGAGAAGACCATTCCCGTCGCCGGCGGGATGGCGGGCGGCAGTGCCGACGCGGCGGCGGTGCTGGTGGCGATGAACGAGCTGTGGGAGCTCGGCGTACCCCGCCGGGACCTGCACGCCCTGGCCGCCCAGCTGGGCAGTGACGTCCCGTTCGCGCTGCACGGCGGAACCGCGCTGGGCACCGGCCGCGGTGAGGAACTCGCCACCGTGCTGACCCGCCACACGTTCCACTGGGTGCTCGCGTTCTCGCCGGGAGGCCTGTCGACACCGGCCGTTTTCGCCGAGATCGACCGGCTGCGCGCCGAGGGTGGCCGCACGCTGCCGCCCCGGTTGGAGAGCCCGGAGCCGCTGCTGGCCGCGCTGTCCTCGGGTGACCCCGCCGAGCTCGCGCCGCTGCTGGGCAACGACCTGCAGCCGGCCGCGCTGAGCCTCGATGCCTCGCTGCGCCGCACACTGCGCGCCGGGCTCGAGGCGGGCGCGCTGGCCGGCGTGGTGTCCGGATCAGGCCCCACGTGTGCGTTCCTGTGCGCGTCGGCCGGAGCGGCGCTCGACGTCGGCACCGAGCTGGCCGGCGCCGGGGTGTGCCGCACGGTCCGGGTGGCCAGCGGGCCGGTGCACGGTGCCCGCGTCGTGCCGACGCCGTCGCCGGCGAGCTGAGGCGCAGCCGGGTGTGACTCATGCCTCAAAAGCCGCGATCGTTTGGCAGTTACTTAAGAGTTGCTTAAGATGATCGGCGGTGAGAGCTAGCGGTCGAGTAGTGGACGCAACGAGCTTGCCCACCGGGAGAACTCTCGGTGGGTGCTTGGGTGAATCTGATCGCGGCTTCGGGACATCACCGATTCGAGACACAACCGCTGCCCAACTGTGTGCGCGCCTCCGTGAAAACGCCTCCCAACAGGCGGAACATGGACAAAGCGCGTTTTCGACGGGGCAGATGTCGGCGAGGAGGTCGTCGTGAGCAGATTCACCGAGAAGATGTACCGCAATGCCCGCACCAGCAACCGCGGGATGGTGACCGGCGAGCCGTACGAACCGGTTCGGCACACCTGGGGTGAGGTGCACGAGCGAGCGCGGCGCATCGCCGGCGGTCTCGCCGCGGCCGGCGTCGGGCTCGGCGACGCAGTCGGCGTGCTCGCGGGTTTCCCGGTCGAGATCGCTCCGACCGCACAGGGGCTGTGGATGCGCGGCGCCAGCCTGACCATGCTGCACCAGCCGACCCCGCGCACCGACCTGGCGGTGTGGGCCGAGGACACGATGACCGTCATCGGGATGATCGAGGCCAAGGCCGTCATCGTCTCCGAACCGTTCCTGGTGGCGGTGCCGGTGCTCGAAGAGAAGGGCATCACGGTCCTGCGGGTCGACGAGCTGCTGGCCGCCGATCCGGTGGACCCCCTGGAGGTCGGCGAGGACGAGCTGGCGCTGATGCAGCTGACGTCAGGCTCGACGGGCTCTCCGAAGGCCGTCCAGATCACCCACCGCAACATCTACTCCAACGCCGAGGCCATGTTCATCGGCGCGCAGTACGACGTCGACAAGGACGTCATGGTCAGCTGGCTGCCCTGCTTCCACGACATGGGCATGGTCGGCTTCCTGACCATCCCGATGTACTTCGGCGCCGAGCTGGTCAAGGTCACGCCGATGGACTTCATGCGGGACACCCTGCTGTGGGCCAAGCTGATCGACAAGTACAAGGGCACGATGACCGCGGCGCCGAACTTCGCCTACGCGCTGTTCGCCAAGCGGTTGCGCCGCCAGGCCAAGCCCGGTGAGTTCGACCTGTCGACGCTGCGCTTCGCGCTGTCGGGCGCCGAGCCGGTCGAGCCTGCCGACGTCGAGGACCTGCTGGACGCCGGTAAGCCGTTCGGGCTGGACCCGGGCGCGATCCTGCCCGCCTACGGCATGGCCGAGACCACGCTGGCGGTGTCGTTCTCGCCGTGCGGCCGGGGTCTGACCGTGGACGAGGTCGATGCCGACCTGCTGGCCGCGCTGCGCCGAGCGGTGCCGGCGACCAAGGGGCACACCAAGCGCCTCGCCGAGCTCGGACCGCTGCTCACCGACCTCGAGGCCCGCGTCATCGACGACCACGGTGAGGTCATGCCGGCCCGCGGTGTCGGGGTGATCGAGTTGCGCGGCGAGTGCGTGACGCCCGGCTACATGACCATGGGCGGGTTCATCCCCGCGCAGGACGAGCACGGCTGGTACGACACCGGCGACCTCGGCTACATGACCGAGGAGGGCAACGTGGTGGTCTGCGGTCGCGTCAAGGACGTGATCATCATGGCCGGCCGCAACATCTATCCGACCGACATCGAGCGCGCCGCCGGCCGGGTGGACGGGGTGCGTCCGGGGTGCGCGGTGGCGGTGCGTCTGGACGCCGGCCATTCCCGTGAGACCTTCGCCGTCGCAGTCGAGTCCAACGCCTGGCAGGACCCGGTCGAGGTGCGCCGGATCGAGCACCAGGTGGCTCACGAGGTCGTCGCCGAGGTGGACGTGCGTCCCCGCAACGTCGTGGTGCTCGGACCGGGCAGCATCCCGAAGACCTCCTCGGGCAAGCTGCGCCGCTCCACCTCGGTCTCCCTGGTCACCTAGTTACCGCGAGCGCGCGTGTCTGCGCGGCGGCGCGCCGCAATTCCTGGCATTTCGCGCGCGCTCGCCGCCGGTGACCGCGCAAATCGGATAACTGCCCCGACGGGTTTGGGTAGGGTTCGGCCATGGCCGACCTGCTCGAGCTACTGTCTGCGAACTGCATCGCGCTGGACGTGGCCGCGGAAACCTGGCAGGAATCGATCGTCGCGGCGGGTGAATTACTGGAGCGCGCCGGAATCGCCGATGCCCCCTACACGCAGTCGATGATCGACAACGTCGAATCCAACGGCCCCTACATCGTGGTGGCCCCGGGTTTCGCCTTCGCACATGCCCGACCGTCTCCTGCCGTCCACCACACCGGCATGTCCTGGGTGCGACTGGCCCACCCAGTTTCCTTCGGCCACAAGACCAATGACCCGGTATCGCTGGTCGTCGCGCTGGCCGCCACCGACTCCGGCGCCCACAACACCGCGATGGCCGAGTTGGCCAAGCTGCTCGGCGACACCGACCGGCGTGCTGCCCTGGAGTCCGCGGCGACCCCCGACGAGTTGCTCGCGGCGCTGGGTTCCACGGCGCCGGCGTCGGGAGCTGCGTCCAGCGGTGCGTCGCAGCCCAAGAACCTGATCCTGACAGTCTGCGGAAACGGCCTGGGCACCAGCCTTTTTCTGAAGAACACGCTGGAGCAGGTGCTGTCCACCTGGGGGTGGGCGCCGTTCATCAAAGTCGAGGCCACCGACACCATCTCAGCCAAGGGCAGAGCCAAAGAAGCCGACCTGATTCTGACATCCGGCGAGATCGCCCGGACCCTCGGCGATGTGGGAGTGCCCGTCAAGGTGATCGAGAACTTCACCTCCACGCGCGAGATCGATTCGACGCTGCGCGACTCCTACGACGTCTGACCTCATCAAGGAGTTCATCGTGAATTGGCTGGTAAGCATCGCCGAGTTCGTCGTCAACGAAATACTCTCTGTACCAGCCTATCTCATCGGGATCATCACGGCTGTCGGGCTTATCGCGCTGCGCAAGTCCACCGGCCAGGTGATCGGCGGAGCGCTGAAGGCCACATTGGGCTTTCTGCTCATCAGCGCAGGCGCCACCCTGGTCGTGTCGTCGCTGCAACCCCTGGGCGTGATGATCCAGGGGGCCGCAGGAACCCAGGGGGTGGTGCCCACCAACGAGGCCATCGTCGGGATCGCCCAGGACCAGTTCGGCGGCCAGGTCGCCTGGTTGATGATCCTCGGTTTCGCCATCAGCCTTTTGCTGGCACGGTTCACCCCGTTGCACTACGTGTTCCTCACCGGACACCACACGCTGTTCATGGCCACGCTGCTGACCATCGTGCTCGCGACCTCGGGACTGCCCGCGGTCACCGTCGTCGTGGTCGGTGGGGTTCTGCTCGGCGTCGTCATGGTCGCCCTGCCGGCCATCTCACAGCCGTGGACGAAACGCATCACCGGCGACGACAGCATCGCCATCGGGCACTTCGGCACGCTCGGCTACATCGCGTCGGGCATCACGGGTCGGTTCGTCGGGGGTGCGAAGAGCCGATCCACCGAAGACCTCAAACTGCCGGAATCCCTGCGTTTCCTGCGGGACTCCATGGTGGCTACGGCGTTGTCGATGGTGCTGATGTACGTCATCGTGTCGCTGGTCTATCTGGCTCGAGCAGGTCAGGACACGGCGTTCGAGGCGTTCGCCGACGACACCGGTGCCGGCGCGGCCAGCGGTGTCGGCAACTACGTGATGATGGGTGTGACGCAGGGGCTGAGCTTCGGTGTCGCGGTCGCGGTGATCCTGTTCGGCGTCCGAACCATCCTCGGTGAACTGGTCCCGGCGTTCCAGGGCATCGCCGCGCGGATGGTCCCGGGCGCGGTGCCCGCTCTGGACGCCCCGATCGTGTTTCCCTTCGCGCAGAATGCCGTTCTGATCGGCTTCATCTCCAGCTTCGTGGCCGGGTTGGCCGGGTTGGCCGTGCTGTCGTTGTGGCTCGGGCCGGCGTTCGGCTGGGTCCTGGTGCTCCCCGGCTTGGTCCCGCACTTCTTCACCGGTGGCGCAGCCGGTGTCTACGGCAACGCCACCGGTGGACGTCGGGGCGCGATCGCCGGCGGGTTCGTCAACGGGCTGCTGATCACCTTCCTGCCGGCGCTGCTGGTGCGGGTGCTCGGGTCGTTCGGCGAAGAGAACACCACCTTCGGTGACGCCGACTTCGGCTGGTACGGGATCCTGCTGGGCAACGCCGCCAAACTGGGGACGGTCTGGGGCGTCGTGGTGATGCTGTTGATCGGCGCGACCCTGCTGGGGCTGGCCATCGCGGTGCAGCGCAAGCTCGTCGACACCGGCTGGGATCCGTCACCGGGGCGTCCCGCGCCCGGCGGATCCGGCGCCGCCGAGTCGGCCTCCGCCGGCGACACAGCGGTGAGCGGTGCCCGCAGCTACCCGAAGATCCCGGCTCCGCACGGCGCGCCCGCGCCGCCGCCACCGCCGAAGTGACGGACGCGCCTGGAACCCCTTCTGGCGGCGCTCGACCAGGAACGGCGCTCGACCGCCGGCGAGCGCGCGCGGAATGCCAGAAACTGCGGCGCGCCGCGGTGCCGACACGCGCGCTCGCGGGGACCGGCGGGGGTCGTTCCCCAGCGCGGGGCGGTTTCAGCGAGAGGACCGCTGCCGGTCCAGCGATACCGGCGGGAGGTATTCGCCGACCAGCTCGCGGTGCCACCACGCCCCGTCGCGGCGCAGCTCCCGCCAGGTGGTGAAGTGGTATTCGTACAGGCGCGCACGCACGTAGCGCGGTGGGGCATCGGGAAACGGGTTGTGCCGCAGCAACCGCAGCGTCGCCGCGTCGTTGCGTAACAACCGGTTGACCAGCGGACGGAACCAGTCCGCCGCGAAGCTCGGCGACAGCGCGGCGAACCACATCATCCAGTCCAGCCGCAGGTGGTAGGGCGCCCACTGGCGGGGCATCCGGCGCGGGTCGCCGGGCTTGCCCTTGAAGCCGTACTCCCGCCAGACCGGCTCCGCACCGAGCGTGTCGGAGGTGCCTTCCAGCACGACCTCGTAGCGGACCCGGCCGATGCTGCCGAACGCACCGTAGGTGTTGACCAGGTGCAGCGAGTTGAACGAGGCGTTCATCCGTTGGCCGCGTCCGATCATGTTGCGCACCGGCCAGTAGCTCAGCGCCAGTGTCAGCGCCGCAGCGGCGAGGACGAGCACGGCGAACCACAGTGGGGGTCCGGACAGCGGCGGTGGATCGCCCAGCGGCAACACGGTCGCGAATGCCGTGTGATCGAGCGCGGCAAAGGCCAGGATGATCGTCAGCCAGTTCAGCCAGGCGAAGTTCCCCGACGCCACCAGCCACAACTGCGTGACGATGACGACGACGCCCGCGACGGAACCGACCGGCTGCGGCGCGAACAACGCGAACGGCACCACCAGCTGCGAGAAGTGGTTGCCTGCGACCTCCACCCGGTGCAGCGGTCTGGGCAGGTGGTGGAAGAACCAGCTCAGCGGGCCGGGCATGGGCTGAGTTTCGTGGTGGTAGTCCAGGCAGGACAGGTCGCGCCAGCATTCGTCGCCGCGCAGCTTGATCAGCCCGGCCCCGAACTCGACGCGAAACACCAGCCAGAGCACCAGCCACAACGCGGGAAGCGGTGGCGCGATGTCGTCGTTGCCGAGGAACGCCGCCACGAACCCGGCCTCCAGCAGCAGCGATTCCCAGCCGAAGCCGTACCAGCGCTGCCCGACGTTGACGATCGACTGGTAGAGCACCCACAGCACCAGCCAGGTCACCAGCGCGGCCCACAGCGGCACGACGTTGATCAGGCCCGCGACGACGCCCGCGGACACCGCGGCGCCGAACCAGCACACCGCGGCGAAGAACCGGTCGGAGTAGTACAGCTGGAACAGGCTCGGCGCCGAGCGGAACGGAACGCGCGCCACGAAGCGGGGAACCGGGAGCATGCCCTGTTCTCCGATGAGCGCGCGGAACTGCCGGCCCGCCGCGACGAACGCGATCAGATAGATCGCGGCCACGCCCCGCTGCACGAGCTCGCGGGCCAGCCAGTATTCCGGCGCGCTGAACCACTGCGCGTCCACGCTGGGCGGGTACCCGGACGGCGAGTGTTCGAACGGGAGGAGACGAAAACGGTTGGGCAGATGTCGGTCGGCGCGGATACCGTCGACGCCATGCAGTGGGCCATCGAAGCCATCGATCTGGTGAAGCGGTTCGGTGACCACACCGCCGTCGACGGCGTCAGCTTCGCCGTGCCGGCCGGCACGGTCTTGGGCCTGCTGGGACCCAACGGCGCCGGCAAGACCACCACCGTGCGGATGATGACGACGCTGACCGAGCCGACCTCCGGGACTGCCCGCGTCGCGGGCTACGACGTGCGCACCGACCCCGATGCGGTGCGCCGCAACATGGGGCTGACCGGTCAGGTCGCCACGGTCGATGAGCTGCTGACCGGCCGGGAGAACATCCGCATGATCGGTGGTCTCTACGGCATCCGCCGCCGCGATCTGGCGCGCCTCGGTGAGGAATTGCTGGAGCAGTTCTCGCTGACCGACGCCGGTGACCGGGTGGTCAAGTCCTATTCGGGCGGGATGCGCCGTCGGCTGGATCTGGCGGTCAGCCTGCTGGCATCGCCGCCGGTGTTGTTCCTCGACGAGCCGACCACGGGGCTGGATCCGCGCAGCCGCAGCGAGTTGTGGGACGTGCTGCGTGGATTGGTCGCCGAGGGCACCACCTTGCTGCTGACCACGCAGTATCTGGAAGAGGCCGATCAGCTGGCCGACAACATCGTCGTGATCGATCGCGGCCGGATCATCGCCGAGGGTTCACCGAGGGAGCTCAAGCAGCAGGCCGGCCGGGCCAGCCTGGTCGTGACGGTCACCGCCGGCGCGGACGTGGCGGCCGCCGAGGCGCTGCTGCGCCGAACCGGGGCCGAGGTGTTCGTCGATCAGGCCGCCCGGCAGTTGACCGCGGCCGCCGACGGTATCGACGACATGATCCAGGTGGCGGGCTGGCTGCGCGACAGCGGCATCGGTGTCGACGACATCGGGTTGTCTCGGCCCAGCCTCGACGACGTGTTCCTGACGCTGACCAGGCACCGCACCGAAGACTCCGAGGAGGTCGGCGCATGACCGCGCTGCAGACCACGCCACAGGCGCCGACGACCCCGCACCCGGTTCCGACGCACCGGACCAACCTGGCGCAGCAGTCGTGGATCATGGTCAAGCGCAACATGATCCACACCAAGCGGATGCCGGAGATGCTCAGCGACGTCACCGCGCAGCCGATCATGTTCGTGTTGCTGTTCGCCTTCGTCTTCGGGGCTTCGATCACCAACACCGGTGGGGCGTCCTACCGGGAGTTCCTGCTGCCCGGCATTCAGGCGCAGACCATCGTGTTCTCGGCGTTCGTGGTGGCGGCCGGTATCACCGCCGATGTCGAGAAGGGCATCATCGACAGGTTCCGCGCACTGCCCATCTCGCGGTCCTCGGTGCTGATCGGGCGCAGCATCGCCAGCGTGATCCATTCCTCGTTGGGTGTGGTGGTGATGGCGGTGACCGGGCTGGCGATCGGGTGGCGCATCCGCAACAGCATCGGTGAAGCGGTGCTGGCCTTCGCGCTGCTGTTGCTGTTCGGCTTCGCGATCATCTGGTTCGGCATCCTGATCGGCTCGTTGATGCGGACCGTCGAGGCGGTCAACGGGGTGATGTTCACGGCGCTGTTCCCGATGACGTTCCTGGCCAACACGTTCGTGCCGACCGAGCCGATGCCGCACTGGCTGCGGGTGATCGCCGAATGGAACCCGGTGTCCTCGCTGGCACAGGCCATGCGTGAACTCTGGGGCAACGGCGGCCCGGCTCCGGCGAGCGCTCAACTGCCGCTGCATCATCCGGTGCTCTCGACGGTGCTGTGGTCCTTGGCGCTGACCGCCGTGTTCGCGCCGTTCGCGCTGTATGCCTACCGGCGCCGCACCTCCGACTGAGCCCGACTCCACGTTGAGACTGCAGCCAGCGCGGCACGCACTCGCACTTCGTCGCGGCCAGCACAGTCTCAACGTGAGGTGAGCAGCTTGTCCAGCTTGTCGAGTTGCGCTTTGTAGCCGAACTTCATGCCGAAGGCCGCCATCTTGGCCTTGGCTCCGATGTGGGTGATCGCGATGCGCAGCGTCACTTTCGTGGTGCCGTCGGATTCGGTGAAGGTCACGTCGTTGGTGTGATGGATCGTCGAGCCCTCCTCTTCCCCCTCGGTCCACGACCTGGCGTCGTAGGTCAACCGGTCGGTGGGTTCGATCCGGGTGAAGGTGCCGGCCATCGGCCAGCGGGTGCCGGCGTACTTGCCCATCGCCTCGCCGGCTTCCATGACGAGATACAGCTCACCGCCCACACGCAGGTCGACCCGGCATTCGGCGATGAACGTCTTCTCCGGTCCCCACCATTGGCGCAGCATGTCGGGATCGGTCCAGGCCTGCCACACCGTCGCCAGCGGGGCGCGGTAGGTCCGCTCGAAGTCGAGCTCCTTGGTCTTCTTGAACAACTGCAGGATCATGCTGTGTCTCCAGACTCGCAGGTGCGATTTGTCAATCCTGTTGGTGCTCAGCACTATCGAGGGTGTCGAGGAATGCACCGAGCGAGTCGAGGCGCGCGTGCCACAGCTGCTCGAAGGAGCCGGCCCACCGCTCGATCTCCTCGAACGGTGCGCGCTCGAGGTGGTAGATGCGGTGCCGGGCGATGGCCTCGACCGCCACGATCCCCGAATCGCCAAGCACCCGAAGGTGCTTGCTCACCTGCGGCTGCCGGATCTCGAGCGACTCGGCGATCTCGCCGACCGATCGTGGCCCGGTGCGCAGCAATTCGACGATCCGCAGCCGGCTGGGCTCGGCGAGTGCCCCGAACACCGTCGCATGCATGGGCCCACGTTAAGGCCACAACATATTCCTGTCAAGGAATACGTAAGAGCAGGGTTGCCGACGGCTAGGTATAGCTATATATACTCAGATGGTGACCGCCAAGCTGCCGCCCCGCCTCGCCGACCACCCCACCGTGCGAGCAGTACGCGCCCGCCCGACGACCCGCCCGGGCCCTCTGGACGCCGCGTGGTTGCGGCAGGTGTGCCTGGATGCCGGGGTCGACGACGTCGGCTTCGCCGCGGTCGACGACCCCGCACTCGGCGACGAACGGGCCCACGCCGACGCGGCATTACCGGGCGCGGTCAGCTACCTGTCGCTGGTGGTCAAGATGAATCGCGACAACGTGCGCTCGACCGCACGCAGCGTCGCCAACCAGGAGTTCCACCGCAGCGGCGAGATCATGAACGAGGCGGCGCACCGCATCACCCGGGTGTTGCAGGATGCCGGGTACCGCGTGGTCAATCCCTCGGCGACGTTCCCGATGGAGATGGACCGCTTCCCGGGCCGGATCTGGGTGATCGCGCACAAGCCCGTCGCCGTAGCTGCCGGCATGGGCGTGATGGGCATCCACCGCAACGTCATCCACCCGCGGTTCGGCAACTTCGTGCTGCTCGGCACCATCCTGGTGGCCGCCCCGATCACGGAATACGGCCGGCCACTGGATTATTCGCCGTGTCTGGAGTGCAAGCTGTGTGTGGCGGCCTGCCCGGTCGGCGCGATCAAGAAGGACGGCGACTTCGACTTCATGGCCTGCTCGGTGCACAACTATCGCGAATTCATGGGCGGTTTCACCGACTGGGTCCAGACGGTCGCCGACAGTGCCGACGCCGCGGACTTCCGCTCCCGGGTGACGGATTCGGAGAACGCCTCGATGTGGCAGAGTCTGTCGTTCAAGGCCAACTACAAGGCCGCGTACTGCCTGGCGGTGTGCCCGGCCGGCGAGGACGTCATCGAACCGTATCTCGATGATCGCAAGGGATTCATGGACCTGGTTCTCAAACCCTTGCAGGACAAGGTCGAAACGCTGTACGTCCTGCCGAATTCCGACGCCGAGCAGCATGCGCGCAGGCGCTATCCCCACAAGCCGGTCAAGACCGTGGACAGCGGCCTGAACCTGCGTTAACCCCAGGCGTGCACGGTGTTCTGGGCCGGTTCCAGTCCTTCGGCGATCAGCAGCTCGGTCGCGTCGGCGGCCTGCTCGCAGATCGTGGGTACCTCGTCGCGTTCCCCGGTGCTGAACGGCTGCAGAACATACGCGGCCGGGTCCTGACGTCCCGGGGGCCTGCCGATGCCGATGCGTACCCGCTGAAAGTCCTTGGTGCCCAGCGCTGACGCCACCGAACGCAGACCGTTGTGCCCACCTTCGCCGCCTCCCCGCTTGAGCCGGATGCGGCCGAAATCGATGTCGAGTTCGTCGTGGATGACGACGATGTCGGCGGGGGACACCGAATAGAACTTGGCCAGCGGGCCCACCTGCCGGCCGGATTCGTTCATGTACACCCGCGGTTTGGCGAGCACCACCGAGCGGCCGGCGAGCCGCCCGGTGGCCACCTCGGCGCCCGACTTCTTGTGCACCTTGAAGCCGTCGCCGAGGCGGCCGGCCAGGATGTCGGCCACCATGAACCCCACGTTGTGCCGGGTCTTGGCGTAGTTCGGCCCGGGATTGCCCAGGCCGACCACCAGGAGCGGATCGGCCATCTCAGGCGTTCGTTGCCGCCGGACTATTCGGAGTCGGATGCCGATTCCTCGGCCGCCTCGTCACCCTCGGTCTCGGTGTCGGCCTCGGCCGCAGCCTCGCCTTCCTCACCGGCGCCCTCGGCCTCGAGCTCTTCTTCGCTCGGCGCCTCGACGACGTTGACGACCAGCATCTCCGCGTCGGAGACCAGCGACACACCAGCGGGCAGCGCGATGTCACCGGCGGTGATCTGCGTGCCCTCTTCGGCGCCTTCCACCGACACGGTGAACTGCTGGGGAATCGAGGTCGGGTCGGCCTCGATCTCGATGGTGTTGGCATCCTGGGTGACCAGCGTGCCGGGTGCGGCTTCGCCCTCGACGACGACGTTGACCTCGACGGTCACCTTCTCGCCGCGGCGGACCACGATGAGGTCGGCATGGGTGATGGTGCGGCGGATCGGGTGGATGTCGAGCGCCTTGGGCAGCGCGAGCTGCTCTTCGCCGTCGATGTCGAGGGTGAGCAGGGCGTTGGTGCCGGCGTTGCGCAGCACGGCGGCGAAGTCGTGGCCGTCCAGCTCGAGGTGGCGGGGGTCGGTGCCGTGGCCGTACAGCACGGCGGGGACGCGACCTTCGCGGCGGGCGCGGCGTGAGGCGCCCTTGCCGGTCTCGGTGCGGACCGATGCGGTCAGATTGTTGGTGGCCATGGTTCTCCTAGCGTGCCGTTGCTCGATTGGTCAGGCACGGCCAGGGTGCGCACCGAAGATGCGGTATCCCGTCGATAACGGCGGCCCCGCTGAGCAGGCCACCCTCGCCGTGACGCGTCAGCCAGGGTAGCGCACGGCGAGCTCAGAGCGGAAATTCGGTGGCGGTGAGCTGCTCGGACAGCGTCCACAGCGCTCGCGCGGTGGACTGCTTGCGAGCCAGCGGGCTGCGCGGGGACGGGCCGGTCGGTCCCCGCATCGCAAACCTCGGGCCGATGAAGCTGTCGCCCGGCAGTTCAGCGGACACCGCATACAGCGTCTGGCGGGCGCCGAAGTCGGCGTCGGTGGCCATCACCTTGTTGCCGATGCCGGCCACCCGGGAGCCCCACCGGCTGCCGGTGTGTCCCTGCAGGTTCGTCGCCGAATAGCCAGGATG
>Ga0208330_1000118_pt1 | contig 47027 bp, 43 predicted proteins | sample DeeseametaMP1896_FD_184180 | JGI IMG/M metagenome (GOLD analysis project Ga0208330, IMG submission 184180) | Marine microbial communities from the Deep Pacific Ocean - MP1896 (SPAdes) | ecosystem: Environmental > Aquatic > Marine > Oceanic | place: East of Hawaii, North Pacific Ocean | collected... | reverse complement strand
CGAAACAGGTCAAGGCGCTGTCCCTGACGGGGGGTGGGTTTGATGCCCGCCACCTGCTGAGCATCGCCGCCGACGGGGCCTCCCGTTATACCGTGCATTACGCTGATGGGCCGATCGTCATCAGCTATCTAGGGACATGCAAATAATGGATTTACTCAACGCTTTCATCGCCTTGGCCAACTATGTGCTGGTTCCGGGCATCGCCTACGGGTCGCAGCTGGCGCTTGGTGCGCTTGGGGTGACGCTGGTCTATGGCATCTTGCGGTTCTCGAACTTTGCCCATGGCGACACGATGGCGCTTGGCGCGATGTCCGCTGTGCTGATCACCTGGGGTTTCCAGTCGCTGGGGCTGAGCCTGGGTGTCCTGCCGACTGCCCTGCTGGCGCTGCCATTCGCGATCATCATCACCATCGGGCTGCTGCTTGGCACAGACAAGCTGGTCTATAGTTTCTACCGCGAAAAGAAGGCCAAGCCGGTGATCTTTGTCATCGTCTCGCTGGGGGTGACATTCGTCTATAACGGTATCACCCGCTTTATCATCGGCGCAGAGGATCAACGGTTTCTGGATGGCGAACGCTTCATCATCTCGGCCCGTGACTTCAAAGAGATGACGGGGCTTGAGGAAGGTCTGGCGATCAAAACGACCCAAGGGCTGACCGTGGTGACGGCTGTCATCGTGGTTGCCGCGCTGTTCTGGTTCCTGAACAAGACACGCTCGGGCAAATCCATGCGCGCCTACTCTGATAACGAGGATCTGGCGCTGCTGTCGGGTATTAACCCTGAACGCGTGGTCATGATCACCTGGATCATTGTGGCCTGTCTGGCGACCACCGCAGGCGTGCTTTACGGCCTGGACAAGTCCTTTAAACCCTTCACCTATTTCCAACTGCTGCTGCCGATCTTTGCCGCCGCCATCGTGGGCGGTCTTGGCAGCCCGATCGGGGCCATCGCGGGGGGCTTTGTTATCGCATTCTCCGAGGTGACGATCACCTATGCGTGGAAAAAGGTCTTTGGCTACCTCGCACCCGAGGGGATGGCCCCCGACGGCTTGGTGCAGCTTTTGTCCACCGACTATAAATTCGCCGTCAGCTTCGTGATCTTGTTGATCGTGCTGCTGTTCAAACCCACAGGTCTGTTCAAGGGGCAATCGGTATGAACGAGACACTGAAAAACACCGCTCTTTTCGCCATTGTCGCGCTGCTGATCGTCCTGACCGGACTGGCGCAAAGCTGGAACGCGGCGCTGCTGATCATTGCGATGGGGCTGATCTCCAGCATCATGGCACTTGGCGTGAACCTGCAATGGGGCTTTGCGGGGCTGTTCAACGTGGGCATCATGGGGTTTGTCGCCCTTGGCGGTCTGGCCGCTGTGCTGATCGGCATGCCCCCCACGCAAGGCGCATGGTCCGCGGGGGGCTGGGGGATCCTCACCGCCCTGCTGATGGGGGCCGCGACGATCATTCTGGCGGTTCAGGTGATGAAACGCATGGCCAAGGGATGGCTGCGCACGCTGGTCGTTCTGGTGGTGCTGGTGGCGGGGTTCTTTATCTTCCGCGCCCTGCTCGACCCGTCTGTAAGCGCGGTCGAGGCCGTGAACCCCGCGACCACCGGCTATCTTGGCGGGCTTGGCCTGCCGGTGGTGATCGGCTGGATGGTCGGTGGCCTGCTGGCCGCCGGTGCCGCCTGGATCATCGGCAAGACGGCGCTTGGACTGCGCTCGGACTATCTGGCGATTGCGACCCTGGGCATCTCCGAGATCATCATCGCGATCATGAAGAACGAGGAATGGCTGACCCGCGGCGTCAAGAACGTCACCGGCCTGCCCCGCCCGATGCCCGACGCCATCGACCTGCAAAACGATCCGGGGTTTGTCGAGCGCGCGGCAAACCTGGGGTTCGATCCCACAGCCGCCTCGACGCTCTATATCAAGATCGGCTACGGGCTGATGTTCGCCGCCGTTCTGATCATCCTTCTGGTGCTGGCGCAGCTGGCGCTGAACTCGCCCTGGGGCCGCATGATGCGCGCCATTCGCGACAATGAAACCTCGGCCCGCGCGATGGGCAAGGACGTCACCTTCCGGCACCTGCAGGTCTTTATCCTCGGCTCGGCCATCTGCGGCATCGCAGGTGCCATGATGACGACGCTGGACGGCCAGTTGATTCCGACGTCCTACCAGCCGCTGCGCTATACCTTCCTGATCTGGGTGATGGTGATCGTCGGCGGATCCGGCAACAACCTGGGCGCGGTGCTGGGCGGCTTCCTGATCTGGTTCCTCTGGGTCCAGGTCGAGGTTCTGGGTCCCGGCTTCATGACCTGGGTCACCGGGGCGTTGCCGGACGACTCGGGCCTCAAGGAGCACCTGCTGGACAGCGTGCAGCACATGCGCCTGCTGACGATGGGGGTAATCCTGCTGCTGGTCCTGCGCTTCTCGCCGCGCGGATTGCTGCCGGAACGCTGAAGCGCCTTATCCGTCGGAAAAAGGGCCCGTGCCAGCCTGGCGCGGGCCTTTCCTTTTGCCGCAACGTCACACGGCCCCAATGCTAAAGTCGTAGGACCTGCGGCAGCCTGCCCCCTTCCACACCGTCACGAAAAAGATACATTTTAAATGCGGTGGACACGAAGGAGTGACCAATATGGACTGGCACGAGCTTTCAGCCAACTGGGACAGCATGTTCGGCCGTCTCAAACGCCGTTTCCCCGGGATCGACCGCGCCCGCCTCTCCGAGGCGCCCCGGGATCGCCGGGTTTTGACCCATCATATCGCGGACATGCATGAATTGACCCTGCACGAGGCTCGGGATGCCTTGGAGGAATTCATGGATCGCGAGGATCTGGCGCGACGGGCCAGCGAACTCGAAAGCCGCTGAGGCGGGTCAGGCCAGCGACGTCACCCAAAGGATCGTGGCATCCTCGGGCGAGACCGAGATCACGTTGTGCCCCATCGTGGCGTCGTAATAGGCGCTGTCGCCACGTTTCATCTCGATGGGTTCGTAGAACTCGGTATAGAGCATGATGACCCCGGTCAGGACAAAGAGGAACTCCTCGCCGTCGTGACGCACCCAGCCGTCGAACTCTTCCATGCTGCGCGCGCGGACGCGGGCACGGTACGGCAGCATCTTTTTCCGGGTCAGCGTCTCGGCCAGCAGGTCGTGTTCATAGGTGGCTGTCGCATGGCTTTGCCCCTCACCCGATCGGGTCACGACCATGCGGCCATTGACCTTGTCCTGCTGCGGCGGCGTAAACAGCTGCGGCACGGTGATTTCCAGCCCCACGGCCAGTTTCTTGAGCGCGTCGTAGGTGGGCGACATCTGCCCGTTCTCGATCTTCGACAAGGTGGACCTTGCCAGACCGGCCTGCCGCGCCGCCTGCTCCAGCGTCCAGTTGCGCTCTTTGCGCAGGTCGCGCACGCGCCGTCCCAGGTCGAGCGGCTCGGCCTGGGGTGTTTCGCCACTATCACGGGCAATGCTGATGAGGGATTTCGGATCTCGCGACATGGGGTTCTGCTATAGGCTGCGGCCCCTTCTTGTGCAAGCGCCCCTCTTGCAGGTCCCAGCGCTGCGGTCTAGGCGATGACACATGACCCTGGATGCCTCGCTTTTCGACGAGGGGCGCTTTGCCCCCTGCCCCGCCCCCTTCAACCTGGCCGCGCATGTGCTGGCGGCGGGGAACGCCACGCCGGACAAGATCGCCCTCTCGGTGGTCAAGCCTTCGGGCGCACAGCGCTGGTCCTATGGACGGTTGATCGCGGCGGTGCGCGGGACGGCTTCCGGCCTCTTGCAGGCCGGAATGGAACCGGGGGACATCCTGCTGATGCGGCTGGGGAACACGGTGGACTTCCCGATTGCCTACCTCGGCGCGATCGCGGCGGGCATTGTCCCGGTGCCCACATCTTCGCAACTGACCGCGCCGGAAGTGACCAAGATCATTGCCCATCTTGCACCAAAGGCCATTCTTCGTGCCGAAAACGTCCCTTGTCCTGAAACTGATCTGCCGGTCTTCGGCCCGGAGACCTACGAGAGCTGGCACGATCTGCCCCCCGCGGACTACCAGATGGGCGACCCGGACAGGCTGGCCTATATCATTTACACCTCGGGCACATCCGGCACGCCGCGCGCGGTAGGCCATGCCCATCGCGCGATCTGGGCGCGGCAGATGATGATGGACGGCTGGTACGCTCTGCGCCCCGAGGACAGGCTGCTGCACGCGGGTGCCTTCAACTGGACCTACACGCTGGGCACCGGGCTGATGGACCCCTGGACCAGGGGCGCCACGGCGCTGATCCCGGCGGCGGGCACTGATCCGGCGCAACTGGCGCTGTTGATGAAACGCTTTGAGGCGACGATCTTTGCCGCCGCGCCGGGTGTCTTTCGTCAGGTGCTGAAATTCCCGGTGCCCGAGATGCCGGCCCTGCGCCACACCCTCGCCGCCGGAGAAAAACTCTCCGAGGCGCTGCGCGACCGCTGGCGCGAGGCCACGGGTACCGAGATTTACGAGGCCTACGGCATGTCGGAATGTTCGACCTTCATTTCCTCGGCGCCTGGACGACCGGCCCTGCCCGACACGCTGGGCCGGCCCCAGCCGGGCCGCCGCGTGGCGATCCTGGACGAGGACGGCGCGCCCACGGCGTTGAATACCGAAGGCACCATCGCCATCGACCGTCACGATCCCGGCCTGATGCTGCGCTATGTCGGCGCGCCCGAGGCCACGGAGGCCAAGTTTCAAGGGGACTGGTACTTGACCGGCGACCGGGGGGCGATGGATGCCGAAGGCCACATCACCTACCTGGGCCGCGACGATGACATGATGAACGCCGGCGGCTACCGCGTCTCACCGCTGGAGGTCGAGGCGGCGCTTGCCGGTCTGCCCGGTGTGATCGAACTGGCGGTCACGGATATCGCGGTCAAGGAAGACGTGCGCATCGTCGCCGCCTTCTACACCGCCGAGGCGGAGCTGGACGAAGAGGCGCTGAAGGCCGCAGCCGCCGAACGGCTGGCCCGCTACAAGTGCCCGCGCACCTTCATCCGCATCGACGGGTTGCCGCGTAACCCGAACGGAAAATTGCAACGCAAGGCGCTCAAGGATCACGTCCTGAACGGCTAAGGGCAATCGCCCCGGCCGGACAACCCGTGTATGCAAGAGCCCAGGGAGGCTATCATGATCCAGCTCGACATCTTCTCCGACCCGATCTGCCCCTGGTGCTACATCGGCAAGGCCTACCTTGACCGTGCACTGGAGGCGAACCCGGACCACCCGTTCCAGATCCGCTGGCTGCCTTTCATGCTGAACCCGGACATGCCCGCCGCGGGCATGGACCGTCGCGCCTACCTTGAGGGCAAGTTTGGCGGACAGGACGGCGCGGTGCAGGCCTATCTTCCGGTCGAGGACAATGCCGCCAAGGCCGGTCTGACCCTGCATCTGGACCGGATCGAAAAGACGCCGAACACCATCGACGCGCACCGGCTGATCCACTGGGCCGGGATCGAGGGGTGTCAGACGCCCATCGTCTCGGCGCTGTTCCGCGCCTATTTCGTCGAGGGACGCGACATCGGCGATGCCGAGGTGCTGGCCGACGTGGCTGACAGTTACGGCATGGACGCCAGTCTGGTGCTGCGCCTGCTGGCCTCGGACGAGGACCGGCGCGAGATCGTCGAACGCGACGCGGCGGCGCGCGGCATGGGCGTCAACTCGGTGCCGACCTTCATCGTCGCGGGCCAGCACGCGGTCCCCGGGGCACAGCCGCCAGAACTGTGGAACCGGGTCATCGAAGAACTGCGCACGGGCGCCGATCCAAAAGAATGACCCGGCTACGCTTTCTGACACTGGTGTTGACGCTGGTGGCGATCATCGCCTCCGGTACGGTCTTTTTCCGGCTGGTCGAAGGCTGGTCCTGGCTCGACTCCTATTTCTTTTCGGTCGTCACACTGTCAACGGTGGGCTATGGCGAGCTGGTGCCTCAGACGCCTGCGGGCAAGATCGGCACGACGGTCTTTATTCTGGTGGGGCTTGGCATTTTTGCCGTGGCGATCCAGCAATTCGGTGTCTTTGCCATGCGCAAGCGCGAGGAGCATACCGAATGGTTGATCGCGCGGCTAGGTAGCGAAGCGGGCCCGGCCAACCGCGATGACTCTCCCGACAGCAGCGAAGAGGCGTCACAGGACCGGTAGATTCCCGCTCCGGGTGCATGAACGGCCTCCAGACTGTGCGCCAGGCCACAGAACTTGTGCTTTAAAACAGGGTCTGTTCGGATATAGATGCGTGTCCGAGAAAGGGCTTTCTGTCCCTTTTTCCCGTGTCCCGAGGTTTCCATGTCAAGTCTTCCCAGTAGAGGCGAGTTCATCGCCATCGTTGCGATGCTTTTTGCCAGTATCGCCTTTTCCATCGACGCCATGCTGCCCGCCTTTCCGGAATTGACGGCGCAATTCTCGCCCGACGATCCGAACCGGGTGCCGCTGATCGTCACCATTTTCATGTTGGGGATGGGGTTTGGGACCTTCTTTACCGGGCCGCTCTCGGATGCTTTCGGGCGCAAGACCGTGGTCCTTGGGACTGCTGCGCTCTATATCCTGTCGGCCCTCGGGGCCCTGTTGGCGCATAGCCTGGAAATGCTGCTGGTCGCGCGCTTCATGCAGGGGCTGGGCGCCGCCGGACCGCGGGTCGTGGCGCTGGCTATCGTGCGTGACCTCTATGCGGGACGGGCGATGGCGCGGATCATGTCCTTTGTCATGGTCATCTTCACCATCGTTCCCGCGCTCGCCCCGACGCTGGGGGCCGGCCTCATCTGGATCGGTGGTTGGCACGCCGTTTTCTGGGCTTTTGCGATCTTCGCCACGCTGTCCAGCGGCTGGCTGGCGTTGCGCCTGCCGGAAACGCTTGCCCCCGAGGATCGGCGCCCCTTCCGCTTTACGGCGTTGAGCGAGGCGCTGCGCGAAATGGTGTCCCATCAGGTCGTCCGGCAAGCCATGATCGCCCAGATGCTGTGCTTTGGGGTGCTGGTTGTGATGATTTCGAACATCCAGCCAATCTATGACGTCTTCTTTGACCGGGCGGGGAGTGTTCCCCTGTGGTTTGGCGGAATCGCCATCATTTCAGCCTCGGCCAGCCTGTTGAACGCGGCCCTCGTGATGAAGGTGGGCATGCGCAAGATGGTAACAATCGTCCTGGTGGTCGAAGTCATTCTCAGCTCGGCGATGACGCTGGTCCTGCTTGGCGGTGTCGAGGGCGCCGCGCTCTTTGCCTGCTTCGTGCTCTGGCAGACCTCGATCTTTTTCATGGTCGGGTTGACGATGGGCAATCTCAACGCCCTTGGGATGGAGCCGATGGGCCACATCGCCGGGCTGGCCGCGTCGGTCATGGGCGCGCTCGGCACGGTCGGGGCCGTGATCCTTGCGGTGCCGATCGGACTGGCCTTTGACGGAACGCCCTTGCCCGTGGTCGCCGGGATCCTGGTCTTTCTCGTCGGTGCGCTCTGGATCATGTGCCGTATGTCCAGCCGCGAAGAGATGCAACAACCGGCCGAATAGGCCGCCGCAAGACCTCATCGCCGCCCGATTGGGCGGCGATCCCGCTTCGTCCCGGGCTCACACGAGGAATTCCCCAATCCCTCCCCACCGGGCATTGGTTCCCCGGGCGGTGATCGGCTAGAGAGGCAGGGAACTGCCGCCAGCCAGTATGGGAATCGTAGGATGACGAAGATCAAGGTCGACAACCCGATCGTCGAAATGGACGGGGACGAGATGACCCGCATCATGTGGGACTTCATCAAGCAAAAGCTGATCCTGCCCTATCTCGACCTCGACCTGCTGTACTACGACCTCGGCATCGAGGAACGCGACCGGACCGAGGACCAGATCACCATCGACGCCGCGGAAAAGACCAAGGAGGTCGGCGTGGCCGTCAAATGCGCCACGATCACCCCGGACGAACAGCGCGTCGAGGAATTCGGCCTGAAAAAGATGTGGAAATCGCCCAACGGGACGATCCGCAACATCCTGGGCGGCGTGGTGTTCCGCCAGCCGATCATCTGCCGCAACGTACCGCGCCTTGTGCCCGGCTGGACGTCTCCTATCGTGGTCGGGCGCCATGCCTTCGGCGACCAGTACAAGGCGACCGATTTCCATTTCCCCGGCGCCGGCAAGCTGACCATGAAGTGGGAAGGCGCCGATGGCGAGGTGATCGAACGCGAGGTCTATGACGCGCCGGACGCGGGCGTTTACATGGGCATGTACAACCAGGATGCCTCGATCCGCGACTTTGCCCGCGCATCGCTGAACTACGGTCTGAACCTTGGCTGGCCGGTCTACCTCTCGACCAAGAACACGATCCTCAAGGCCTATGACGGCCGGTTCAAGGATCTCTTCCAAGAAATCTACGAGGCCGAGTTCGAGGAGAAGTTCAAGGAAAAGGGCATCTGGTACGAACACCGGCTGATCGACGACATGGTGGCCTGTGCCCTGAAATGGAACGGAAAATTCGTCTGGGCCTGCAAGAACTACGACGGAGACGTGCAGTCGGACACCGTCGCGCAAGGCTTTGGCAGCCTCGGCATGATGACCAGTCAGCTGATGACGCCCGATGGCAAGATCGTCGAGGCCGAGGCGGCGCATGGCACCGTCACCCGCCATTACCGCCAGCATCAGGCCGGGCAATCGACCTCGACCAACTCGATCGCCTCGATCTACGCCTGGACCGGAGGGCTGAAGCATCGCGCCAAGCTGGACCAGAACGTCGCCTTGCGCGCATTTGCCGAAACGCTGGAACGCGTCATCGTCGAGACGGTCGAGGCCGGGCACATGACCAAGGACCTGGCGCTGCTGGTCGGTCCCGATCAGGGCTGGCTGACCACGATGGGCTTCCTTGAAAAGATCGACGAGAACCTGAACAAGGCATTGGCCGGGTGATACCCGATTGATGGCCAAGTCGCGCGGGTGCAGGAGGTTCTGCGCCCGTCGCGTTTGCCACGGGTGGGGCTTGCGGGCTTTGGGCAGACATGACCTGTCTGCCCGCGCCGACCGTGGGGTCTGTAAGAGGGCAGCCCCGGTAAAACACCGACGCGACCGCGATATGGCATGATCCTGTTATGCGGCACCACAAAAGCCGTCAAATCGTCGCGATTTCAATTGGTTGACCGGAAACCCTCACCCATCGGCCGAACCAGAAACCCTATCCATAGGCCCAGACAGGTGGCAAAAGGGTTGCACCGCTGCTGCACCCGTCTCCGTCAAACCCATAGTCGGCTTGGAAAAAACCGCCCCAAGGGGCTATGTCTTACAGTGCTGCCACGCGACAGGTTCCGGAGACCCCTATGAAATCTGCTCTTCTTTCCCGTTCCCTCCTGCCCGCGCTTCTTGCCTGCGCTGCCGTTGTGCCCGACGCCGGGCAAGCGGGTGAGATCACCTCACAGCCTGGCGCCCATTTCAATTGCGCGGCGACCCTCTCGGGAGAGATCCTGCCCGGCGACCTCGCTAAGATCCGGGCGCTGGATCCGCGCAGCTTTGGCAACGGAGAGCGCCCGCTCTGCCTGGACAGTTCCGGCGGATCGTTTGGGGAAAGCCTGAAGATCGCGGATTTCCTGCATGAGCGTGGCATTCCCACCGCCGTCGATGACGGGGCGGAATGCCTGAACGCCTGCGCGCTGGTCCTGCTGGGCGGCAGCCGGCTGACACGCGATGACGGCCCGGTGCCCAACAAGCGGATGCACCTGAACGCGACGCTGGCCTTTGGCAGCCCGGCACAATCGCTGGCGGAACAGGACTACGCCGCCCAGGATGTCTCTGCGGTCTATGGCTCGGCCCTGCAGGCCGCCAGCCAACTGACGGCGCGGCTGGACCGGCTGAACATGCCCGCCGATTTCGCGGCACAGGTTCTGGCGCTGACGGACAGCGACATGCTGGTGGTGGACCGGGTCGATCAGGCGCGGGCCCTGGGCCTGCAACTCGAAGGGTTCGAGGCCCCGAGCAGTCTCAGCGACACGATGGTGACACGGTCCTGCATCCGCACGAACCGGGATTTCGATCCCGATGTGACCAGCCCCGGACGGTCTGTCTATGACCATCGCGTGTTGCGCGAACAGGGCGCGACGGCGCATCGCAAGGCGACCTACGTGGTCGAGGCCATCATCGACGGGGTTCCGTCCTGGCTGGGCTGCCAGGTCGAGCTGAACACCGCGCCGCCCGCCGACGGCGAAACCGCCGCTGCCCTGCGCCTGCGCACCAGTGCCGACTGGACCGCCGGCGGCAACCCGACGCTCTTTCAGGTGCAAAAGGCGCTGTTGCCGCGGGACTGGACCGGCGTCCCCTTCCGCGATTTCTGGAAGTTGATCCCGGAAAACCAGACCCTGGCCGAGGCGCGCAAGATGACGGCGCCCGACGCCAGTTCCTCGATTATCGTGGCGCCCGTGCGCAACCTGCCGGCAACCACCCTGGGCACCGAAAACGTCCTTGGCCTGCTCTTCGACGACCGGACGGAAGTCCAGAACCGACTGACGCTGCTGGGGTTCGATACGCGCGGCGCGGACGGAATCTTTGGCCCCGGCACCCGGGACGCGTTGCGCGAGTGGCAGCGGAGCAACGGGCTGCAACCGACAGGTTTCCTGGATGGTGCGCAACTGGACATGCTGAACCGCCAGAGCGACTCGCTCTATGCCGTCTTTGCCGAGGAACAGCGGCGCGAGGAAGAAGAACAGGATCGGCTGCGCAACGCCCCTGCCCCGGTCTTCAACCCGCCGGCCTCGGCCACGGCGCCCGCCCCCGAACCACAGGGCCAGCGCGTGCGCGTCTGCCAGCGCACGGTCTTTGGCGAGCTGGTGAACTGCCGGATCGAATTCCGCTGACCTAATGACCCAAAACGAGAAACGCGCGGCGACCAGAGGTCGCCGCGCGCCGTTGACATGCCCCGGGGACAGGGGCATGTCTCACGCCGATCAGGCGTCGTCGGCCGGGATCAGCCCGCCAGCGCGCGCCGTTTCCAGCTCTTCCGCGCTCAGCAGACCATCGCCATCGGCGTCTGCCTGGGTATAGTCGTCCTGCGAGACATCCGGGTACATGACCTGCACCTCTTCCAGCGACACCAGGCCGTCACCGTCTGTGTCGAGCGCCATGTCGCCCTCCATGTCCTGGGCAAAAGCCGGAAGGGTGAACAGGGCCAGAGCGGCGCCGGTCAGGATCTGCGTTTTCATTGTCTTTCCTCCATGAGTGGTTGATTGGAAGTGAGCCGAACATGGGGCGGTTTTTTCCGCGCTGCGAGAGCTTGCGGTCCGGCCCCGAAAAACACGCGGCGATCTGCCAGAAAAGGTGCTTCGCACAGGCGGACCTCGGCCAGTGCGAGAGCACGCGCGGGACCCCGCAAACGGCGCATACCCATTCTGGCGTGACACCGCCGAAGAGGCTGGCCCGGGGCCATTGGCGGGAACCTGCCCGCGCCGGAATCATGGAAAAGAAAGGGGGCGTCCCTTTGGGGAAGGGACGCCCCGAGTTTCGCGTACAAGGCTCATCTGATTCACCGCCCGTGTCTTTTCTGCCTGCGGCCTTGTCAGCGTCTGGGACCAGCGCACCGGCCCCGGAACGGATGGTGGGACGGGACTCCCTGACCACCCTAACCACGCGGGATCACTGGCAACGTGGCCCCGCATCACCCCCCCAGGGGTGTCTCGTCAGGCGCTCCGCCGATCCTCGACCGGCAGGGCGCCAAGCGTCCGGAAATAGGCAATGCCCGTGGTCATGTCGAAGCGGTGGACCGTCAGGTCAAAGCTGCTGCCGTCATGGGCGATGGCCCTCACGGGCGCCTCGCTGCGCATTGCCGTCCCGATGAACCGCGTTGGCATCGCAAAGGACCCGGCGCCGCGGTGATCCGGACCGTCCGGGATCACGTTGACCGTGAGGGTCATGGGATCGCTGAGAATGCCATCCCATTCGAGCACGCAGTCCATCCGGAAGGACGCCATCGTTCTCCTCCTCAGCTGCAACCGCTCGTCGCGCCGCAGGTGTTGCACTTCATGCAGGTGCCGTTGCGCACCAGCGTGTAGTTGCCGCATTCGCCGCAGGCTTCGCCTTCGTAGCCCTGCATCTTGGCCTTGGTGACTGCCGTCATGGCCATCGCCGAGGAGGCCGAGCCGCCGGACTTCGGCCCTGCCGCCGTGGCGGGCACAAGGCTGCGCAGCACCTGGTCGGGGTCGGTGCCCGCTTCCAGCGCCACGGTCGCCTGACCGCCTTGCAGGACAATCAGTTCCTGCGGCAGACGCTTGCGCAGGTAGCCGGTCGAGCTGATCTGCTTCAGCACTTCCAGGCTGCGGCTGGCGGCGGTTTCCGACAGTTCCTTGACGTTGGACACACCCTCTTCCTCGCCCCGGCCAAGGTCGTCAAAGCTGGCGCCCTCGGGTTTGACATGGGCCAGGTCTGTGCGGTCCAGGTAGGACACGGCCAGTTCGCGGAAGATGTAGTCGAGGATCGAAGTCGCGTTCTTGATCGAGTCGTTGCCCTGCACCATGCCCGCCGGTTCGAACTTGGTGAAGGTAAAGGCGTCGACGAATTCCTCCAGCGGCACGCCGTATTGCAGGCCGACCGAAACGGCGATGGCGAAGTTGTTCATCATCGCACGGAAGCCGGCGCCTTCCTTGTGCATGTCGATGAAGATCTCGCCCAGGTTGCCGTCCTCGTATTCGCCGGTCCGCAGATAGACCTTGTGACCGCCGACAATCGCCTTTTGCGTATAGCCTTTACGGCGTTCGGGCATCTTGGAGCGGCCGGCGCGGGCCACTTCCTTGATCACGACCTTTTCGACGATCTTCTCGGCCAGGACCTGCGCCTTTTCGTGCTGCGATCCGCTTTCCAGGATCTCGGCGGCCTCGTCGTCGTCCTCGACCAGCGCGGCCGCCAGCGGCTGCGACAGTTTCGAGCCGTCGCGGTAGAGCGCGTTGGCCTTCACACCCAGCGACCAGCTGAGCTCATAGGCCTTCTGGCAGTCCTCGATGGTCGCATCGTTGGGCATGTTGATCGTCTTCGAGATCGCGCCCGAGATGAAGCTTTGCGCCGCGGCCATCATGGTGATGTGGCTGTCGACCGAGAGGAAGCGCTTGCCCTTCTTGCCGCAGGGGTTGGCGCAGTCGAAGACCTTGAGGTGTTCCTCTTTCAGGTGCGGCGCCCCTTCCAGGGTCATGGTGCCGCAGACATGGTCGTTCGCGGCGTCGATGTCGGCCTTGGAGAAGCCCAGGTGCCGCAGCAGATCAAAGCTGGGGTCGACCAGTTTTTCCGCCGGGATGCCCAGGACATCGCGGCAGAATTCTTCGCCCAGCGTCCACTGGTTGAAGACAAAGCGGATGTCGAATGCCGAGGCCAGCGCGTTTTCCACCTTCTCGATCTGCGCCGGGCCAAAGCCGTGGCCGATCAGGGCGGTGTGGTTGATGCCCGGCGCGTTGCCCAGCGTCTGGTGGCCGACGGCGTAGGAAATGATCTCTTCGATCTGGCTGGACGTGTAGCCCATGTTTTCCAGCGCACCGGGAACCGAGCGGTTGATGATCTTGAAGTAACCACCGCCGGCAAGCTTCTTGAACTTCACCAGCGCGAAGTCGGGCTCGATGCCGGTGGTGTCGCAATCCATGACCAGGCCGATTGTGCCGGTCGGCGCGATGACCGAAACCTGCGCGTTGCGATAGCCGTTCTTTTCGCCAAGGCTATAGGCCTCGTCCCAGGCCGACATGGCCAGGTGCACCAGTGCCTCGTCGGGGCAGTTGACCAGGTCCAGCGGCACCGGCTTGACCGCCAGCTTGTCATAGCCTTCCGATGCGCCGTAGGCGGCGTTGCGGTGGTTCTTGATGACACGCAGCATGTGGTCGCGGTTGCGGGCATAGCCCGGGAAGGCGCCCAGTTCACCGGCGATTTCCGCCGAGGTGGCGTAGGACGTCCCGGTCATGATCGCGGTCAGCGCACCACAGAGCGCGCGGCCCTCATCCGAGTCGTAGCCATAGCCCATGTTCATCAGCAACCCGCCGATGTTGGCATAGCCCAGGCCCAGCGTGCGGAAGTCATAGCTGAGCTGCGCGATTTCTTTGGACGGGAACTGCGCCATCAAGACGGAGATTTCCAGCGTCAGCGTCCAGAGGCGCGTGGCGTGGATGTATCCTTCGGCGTCGAAACGGCCGTCCTTGAGGAAGGTCAGCAGGTTCATCGAGGCCAGGTTACAGGCCGTATCGTCGAGGAACATGTACTCGGAACAGGGGTTCGACCCGCGGATCGCCCCGTCCTCGGGGCAGGTGTGCCAGGCGTTGACGGTGTCGTGGAACTGGATGCCCGGATCGGCGCAGGCCCAGGCCGCGTGGCCAACCTGTTCCCAGAGGTCGCGCGCCTTGATGGTCTTGGCGGTCTTGCCGTCGGTGCGGCGGATCAGCTCCCAATCAGCATCGTCCTTGACCGCCTTCAGGAAAGCATCCGTCACGCGGATCGAGTTGTTGGAATTCTGGCCCGAGACCGAGGCATAGGCTTCGGAGTCCCAATCCGTGTCATAGGTCGGGAACTCGATCGAGGCATAGCCCTGGCGTGCATAGTCAAGCACGCGCTTGATGTAGGTCTCGGGGATCATGGTGCCCTTGGCCGCACGGATGGCCGCCTTCAGGGTCTCGTTCTTCTTGGGATCATATGCGTCTTCCTCTGCCCCGTCCCAGGCCGCGATGGCCGCGAAGATCCCGTTCAGCATCTTTTCGTGCATCTTCGAGCCGGCGACGATGGACGCCACCTTCTGCTCTTCGCGCACTTTCCAGTTGATGAACTCTTCGATGTCGGGGTGATCGGCGTCGCAAATCACCATCTTCGCTGCTCGACGGGTCGTTCCGCCGGACTTGATAGACCCCGCGGCACGGTCGCCGATCTTGAGGAACCCCATCAGGCCGGAGGACTTGCCTCCGCCTGACAGCGCCTCGCCCTCGGCACGCAGGGAGGAGAAGTTCGTGCCGGTGCCAGAACCGTATTTGAACAGGCGCGCCTCGCGCACCCACAGATCCATGATACCACCTTCGTTCACCAGGTCATCCTGAACCGACTGGATAAAGCAGGCGTGCGGCTGCGGGTGCTCATAAGCCGACTTCGACTTCACCAGCTTGCCGGTTTTGTAATCGACGTAGAAATGGCCCTGGCTGGGGCCGTCGATGCCATAGGCCCAGTGCAGGCCGGTGTTGAACCACTGCGGGCTGTTCGGCGCGGCCATCTGGGTGGCCAGCATGAAACGCATTTCGTCGAAATAGGCCTGGGCGTCTTCCTCGGTCGAGAAATAGCCGCCCTTCCAGCCCCAGTAGGTCCAGGCGCCGGCCAGACGGTCAAAGACCTGGCGCGCGCTGGTCTCACCGGTGCGCGGCGTGTCCTTGGACGCCGGGACCGAGCGCCACAGGAATTCGGGCACGCCCTTTTCTGCGACGCGCTTCAGCTCGGTCGGCACGCCGGCCTTGCGGAAGTATTTCTGAGCGATGACGTCGCTGGCGACCTGGCTCCAGCCTGCGGGCACTTCCAGCTGGTCGAGCGCAAAGACGGTGGTGCCGTCAGGGTTCCGAATTTCCGACTTGGTGGTGACAAAGTCGATGTCGGCATAAGCGTCCTGTCCGGCCTTGGTGAATTTGCGTTCGATTTTCATCGCAGCTGCCCCTAAAGAGTGTCCCGTTTTTTTCGTGCCGGTCGGTAAGGCAAAGGACAAAAGCACCCTCCCGCGGTTGCCACGCGGGCCGAGGCCGATGCCCCATGTGAGTGAATGCTGTGCTTGTCTGTCCCTTGCCGCCGCCCACTACATTTAGTGGCTGTCCCGACCGGCCTACACAAAATGGCCCTGATACGCCGGAGTCGTCAACGCGTTTTTTACGATATCTACATATATTTTGTGTTGACCAGACGACACCACACTAGGGGCGGTATGAGGCCTCCGATTCATCCCGTATCTGTTAATAATTTCAGCTTTCGCGCAAACCGTGGAAATATAAAGAGAGACGGCAGTTTATACACAAATGCTTGTGGATAACTTCAGATGTCGCGCCCGAAACGGTTAATATTTGTTAACCTCCGCGATGCCTCTCGATGTTGCAAGCTGAACACGCTCAACCCTCCAATTCGGGCAGGCGCACCCCTGCCCCACCACATCTAGTGTGATGATCGATTCTTTTGCCGAGGTCGTGAAAAGGCGCCCGGGCCGCTGACCCGGACGCCTGTGATCGCTTGTTGGGCTTCAGTCAGACCAGGATCATCTCGCCCGAGACCTGCGCCAGTTGCGTGTCTTCCAGTGTGACGGTGACGTCATGATCCATGAAGACGACGTCGTCGCCTTGCTGCATCATCTGGCCAATGGCGGCATCCGCATCCGCGTAGCCAAAGGCCGTGAAGTCCAGCATGTCCCAGGACTCCAGGTCGGTCACGATATGGTTGCTGCCGGTGTCGGTGCCAAAGACGAAGGTGTCCGACAGGTAGCCGCCCGACAGGGTGTTGGTGCCCCCATTGCCAGCCAGCACGTCATTGGTGCCCTGGGAATCGACCCAATCCTCCATGTCCGAGGCGCTGCGCATCTTCATCTCGGGGCTTTCCGAGAAGCCAAGCAGGACCTCGGCCCGCGATGCGCCCGCGTCCAGCTTGCCGACCCAATGCGCCAGCCCGCCGGGATCGGCGCCACGATCCAGGGTGTTCTGGTACATCGCGCGCACGAAATCCTCGTTCGTGCCGCCGCCAAAGACCTTGTCGAACTCTGGCGAGTTGGCGAAACCGACCGCCACACGGTTCAGGTCAAAGGTGCCCCCGGCCAGACCGGTGACCCAGGATTCGAAACCGGGCGCATCGGGGTCGCGGTCGAAGCTGGTGACATACAGCCGATAGAGCTGACCGGTGATGATGTTGACGTCGCCGGAAAAGTCGCCGTCACCAAAGATCATGTCATCGCCGCCACCGCCGCCGATGTTGTCGCTGCCCATGTTGCCAAAGAGCATGTCGTCGCCCCCGGCGCCGCGCAGGATATCGTCGCCGCCGTCACCATAGGCCACGTCGGCCATGATCCCGGTCTGGGCATTGGGCAGACCCTGGTCGCTGTCCGACCAGGACCCGGTGTGGATCTCGTCGTTGCCCGCACCGCCGTGGATCGTGTCCATGCCATCGGCCATCGCGTCAAAGGTCGAGCCGGTGGCCGCCGCCGTGCGGCTGTCGTCATCGCCGGTCAGGATCTCGTCGCCTGCGCCGCCCATGATCATGTCGTTACCGGCGCCACCCGCGATGCCGCCGTCATAGTCGGCCAGGGTCAACCCGCCCGAAGCGCCCGAATCGGCGGCGTTCGGACCGTTGACGTCCATCTGGCCCGACGCCAGCATGTCGTTGCCGCCGTTGCCCTCGAGGATGTCGGCCCCCATGCCCCCCAGAAGCGAGTCATTGTCCGCGCCCCCGGTGATCGTGTCGTTGCCCGCAAGCCCGTCGACCATGTCATCTCCGGGTCCGGCGTCGAACATGTCGGGATTCGGGGTCAGCACGACCGTGTCGCTGGCCGTCTCGCGGTGCTCCGCCAGGACGGCAAAGGCCTCTTCCTTCGTGGCCACCTCGATGTCACCGGCGGCAGCGGGCAGGATGCCGATAAAGCCGTTCGCGCCACCGGATACCTCACCGCCCGTGCCCATGCCGATACCATCGGGGATTTCGACCCCGTGCAGCACGATCTCGCGCAGTTCCAGCGGCATCAGGTCGGATGCAAAGTAGTCGGTCATCGTGACCGGGCTGAAGAAGTTGCTGTTGTCGCCCAGATCGTAGCTCTGGACAAAAGAGATGCGCCCCGAGGCATCCGCCATCGGCATCATCCCGTCCATCGACAGCGGCAAGATCACGTCACCGTATTGGCTCACCCCTTCAAGCACCTCGACCATACCGTCGCGGTCCAGGTCATCGGCGATGGTCGGTCCGACGGAATCGATCGGATTGCCATTCTCGTCAAAAAGGCCGTGAATATGTTGGGCATGAGTCTGCGAGGGCGTCAGACCGGTCGCCGAGATCGCGACGTTCAGATAGGTCGAGCCGTCGTCGTCGGTGACCATCGCCAGCACTGCCGTACCTTCGACGCCCGAACTGTTGAGCGCGCCCAGATCAACGGTCCAGTAGGCATCCGCCTGATCCAGAAACGTTTCGAATGAATCGTAGTTAGAGGCCAGATGGGCCATGAAAACTTCCTCCTGTCGCTTGTCGCGTGCCCAAAGCCACGTGTCAGGAATCGGAAAGTTTCAAAGCACCCCGAAAATTTTACGGGTCATAGCCGCCGTGGGCGATGGCCACGGGCAATCACCTTGCGCAACGCCATCTGGAAAGCGTTTAAATACAGGATCTTGGAGGAAGTGGTCGGGGCGGCGAGATTCGAACTCACGACCTTCTGTACCCAAAACAGACGCGCTACCAGGCTGCGCTACGCCCCGACGGTCCGTGCGGTCTAGCCGCACGGGACGGGCTTGAAAAGCCCCTTTGAACGATCAGCAGGGCCAGGCTGCGCGGCGGATCGCCGGATGACGCATCTGGGCCCCCTCTTCGATCCCCATCATCCTGGCGTAACCGCCGTTGATCTCCAGCACGAACTGGATCTGCTCGCCTCCGGGAATGCTCGTTTCGTCATGCGGCTTGGCATTGTGATGGATATGAACCACGACGCCCCGGCGGTCGGCGAAAATGATGTCCAGCGGGATGAACGTGTTCTTCATCCAGAACGCGACGGGTTGCGGTGCCGGGTAGATGAACAGCATCCCCTTGCTCAGCGGCATGGATTTCACGTTCATCAACCCTTGCGCCCGGCTGTCGGGCGTGTCGGCCACGTCAACCGTGAAGCGCACCGGCGCATGACCGCCGCGCACATAAAGCGTGTCCGCGCGGCACTCTCCGACGCGGTTGTCCGGGTCGTTCACCTGTTTCGGATCGGGTCCGGCCTCGGCCAGCGGTTCATCGCCGATCGGCAGGATCGGGTCGATCAGCGGCGGTTTTTCGTCAGAGGGTTCCTGCGCCGGTTCAGGGTCGGGCGCCTCGTCGGCGGGGGCCGACGGATCGGGTGTCACCCGCGCCATGGGCTCGCCTTCGTCCGGGGCATCCGGACCGGGATCCGGCACCGGCGCCTCGGCGACCGGCTCTGCCGGGGCCGGGCCGTCCTCGACCGGGGCCGCGTCCGGCGCCTCGTCCACCAGCGGCTGAGCCGCGGGCGGCGGAGGCGCCGTTTCCTGTTCCAGAATGACAGAGCCTTCGTCCTGGCTCCAGACCGGCCACGCAACCAGCGTGGCAACAAAACTCAACGCGACAAGGCGCTTTCCCATGCGTTCACTTCCATCGCCATGCGTCCACGCTTGCCCTCGACCACGCGAATTGCCAGGGCCTCGCCCGGTTGCAGATCCGCGAGGCCCGACCGGCGCAGGACCTCGATATGAATGAACACATCTTCCGGTTTTCCGAAGACATTTGCAAACCCGAAACCCTTGGCCTTGTCGAACCACTTGACGCGGGCCGGTTCCAGCGACGCCTGGGCCATGACCTCGGGGTCAAGATGTTCGAAATCCGCAAGCGGCGCGCTTTCGGGGGCTTCCGGCGGTTCCACCTTCAGCACCTGCGTCGCCTGAACGCCCCTGTCGGTGCGTTGCACGGTGATGTCTATGCGCGCGCCATCGGCGACGGAACTTTGTCCGAAGTTCCGCAGGACATTCGCGTGCAGCAGAATATCCGGACCACCCGTGTCCGAAATGACAAATCCGAAGCCTTTGACGGGGTCAAACCATTTCACCCGTCCAGAGACTGCCTCGCTTTCCGTATCCTCTCGTGTCAACGTCGTTCCCGATTGTTCCATCTTATCCCCACCCGACCTCTTGAAACAAAGCCCTCGGACAGCGCAAGCCCGTGGAATTGACCTTTTTTGTGTCAGATAGGTTAACGGTGCCCCATGAAAACCGAATGTGCCGGCCTGTTTTTCTGCCTGATTTCAGTATGCTTCACGGGTTGAGACGGTCAACAGTCCAAGCAGCGGACATATCCTTTCGCGCCCAGCGAAACCGGTCGTGAAGGCGAAATGCGCCGTCGGCCCAGAATTCAATCTCGACCGGGCGGATCCGATAACCGCCCCAGAACGGCGGGCGCGGCGGGTTGGTCCCGTACCGGGCCGTGACGCGCGCAACCTCGGCCATGAGCGAGGCGCGGCTGTCCAGCGGGCGGCTCTGACGGCTGGCCCAGGCGCCAAGGCGGCTCTTGATAGACCGCGAGGCATAATAGTCATCCGCCTGTGGTCCGTCTTCCTTTTCGACCAGACCCCGCACGCGAAGCTGCCGGCGCAGGGATTTCCAGTGCATGACGAAGGCAGCCTTGCCAGCCTGGTCGATCTCGCCGGCCTTGGCGCTTTCGTAGTTGGTATAAAAGACAAAGGCATCCGCCTCGATGTCCTTGAGCAGGACCATGCGTGCGTTGGGCAGACCATCGGCATCCACCGTCGACAGCGCGATGGCGTTGGGATCGTTGATCTCCTTGGCCTCGGCCTCTGCCAGCCAGTTGCGGGCGATCTGAAAGGGGTCGTCGCCTGCGAAAATCCCACTGCGGTCGCTCATCGTCATGGTCTCCTTCTGTCCGTTTCCTGCCGGACGCGCCGGGACTGTGACCTGTGTCGCGCCGGATGCAAGCCCTGTTTTGCACGCACGGCAGGCTTGATGGTCCCGGACCGATCGCCTAAAGGTCGCTCCATCGACGATCTGGCGGAAAGGGCGCTCATGTCAAACCAGTTGATGGCGGGAAAACGCGGTCTGATCATGGGCCTGGCCAATGACAAATCCATTGCCTGGGGCATTGCCAAGGCCTGCGCCGACGCCGGCGCCGAGCTGGCCTTTTCCTACCAAGGAGAGGCGCTGAAGAAACGTGTCGATCCGCTGGCCGGGCAACTGGGTTCGGACATCGTCCTGCCCTGCGACGTGGGCGACGAGGCCTCGATCGACGGGCTTTTCGGCGCGTTGAAAGACCGTTGGGACAGCCTCGATTTCATCGTTCACGCCATCGGCTTTTCGGACAAATCCGAACTGCGCGGGCGCTACGTGGACACGTCGAAAGACAATTTCGCCATGACCATGGACATCTCGGTCTACAGCTTCACCAGCGTGATGCAGCGGGCCGAAAAAATGATGACCAAGGGCGGCAGCGCGGTGACGCTGACCTACTACGGCGCCGAGCGGATCATGCCGCATTACAATGTCATGGGCGTGGCCAAGGCCGCACTCGAGGCATCGGTGCGCTACCTGGCCGAGGACCTGGGCAAGGACGGCATCCGTGTGAACGCGATCAGCGCCGGGCCGATCAAGACCCTGGCCGCCAGCGGCATCGGCGATTTCCGCTACATCATGAAGTGGAACGAGTACAACTCGCCCCTGCGCCGCAACGTGACGATCCAGGACGTGGGCAATTCCGCGCTCTACCTCCTGTCCGACCTGGGTTCAGGCGTGACCGGAGAGACGCATCACGTCGACGCCGGCTATCACGTCGTCGGCATGAAGGCGGTCGACGCGCCGGACATCACCAAGGGCTGAGCGCCCTGCCCGCCTGACAGACAGGACAAGCGCAAGACACAGCCCCGGCCCCCGCGCCGGGGCCTCTTCGTTTGACAGGGGCACAGTGTTCTGGCGTTCTGGTCCCTAGCGCCGAAGGAGCCGCCACCATGACCTGGACACATCTGCTTGCCTTCAACCTGACTCTTCTGGCCGCGATGGCGGCTCCGGGGCCTGCCCTGTTGTATGCGCTGCGCCAGTCCATCGCGGGCGGGTTTCGTACCGGGCTTGCCACCGGCGCGGGACTTGGCCTGATGGCGGCCTGCTGGACCGGGGCCGCTCTGCTGGGGCTCGAGGTGATCTTTGCGCTCTTTCCCTTCGCCTATGGCGCCATGAAACTGGCGGGTGCGCTTTACCTGATGTGGATTGCCTGGGGCCTGTGGCGGGATGCACGCAAGCCGGTGTCTGACAGTGCGCGGCCCGGGGCCAATGCCTTTCTGGGTGGTCTTCTGGTGAACCTGCTGAACCCGAAATCGGTGCTTTTCGCCGCCTCGGTTCTTGTGGTGATCTTTCCCGCCGACATGGGCCTTGGGGCCAAGGCGCTGATCGTGGGGAACCATTTCGTCGTCGAAATGACAGTTTACGGGCTTTTCGCGGCGCTCTTGTCCACCGCGCCCGCCCGCGCCGGCTACCTGCGCGCCAAACCGGTGATCGACCGGGTGGCGGCGGCGCTGCTGGGGGCGCTGGGGCTACGGCTGTTGCTGTCGCGTTGAGGAGGCTTGCCCCGCGCCTTGCCGCTGGCGTATAGGCCTTGTCCACAGCGCTTGCCGAGGAGACTGCAATGACCGACCGCCTGCCCCACGAGAAAGGCTTTCACGTCAGCTGGGACCAGCTGCACCGGGATGCGCGGGCGCTGGCCTGGCGGCTACAGGGACAGGGGCCGGACAACGGCTACTGGAAAGCGGTGGTGGCCATCACCCGTGGCGGCATGGCGCCCGCGATGATCGTCGCGCGCGAGTTGGACATCCGCACCGTCGATACGGTCAGCGTCAAGAGCTATCATTCCGGCGGCGGCAAGGCCGATCAGCGGCGCGAGGCGCAGGTGCTGAAATCCCCGGACGCGGATCTGGTGGGCGACGGGACCGGGGTCCTGATCATCGACGACCTCGTCGACAGCGGCAAGACGCTGGAACTGGTGCGCAGCCTCTATCCCAAGGCACATGTGGCAACGGTTTATGCCAAGCCGCAGGGACGCCCGCAGGTTGACACCTTCATCACCGAGGTCAGCCAGGACACCTGGATCTTCTTCCCCTGGGACATGGCGCTGCAATACGTCAAACCCTACCGCGGCGACGACTGAGCCCGTGATCCATCGGTGCGCCTGACGGCGCGCTCTCACTCTTGGGGGCAAGGCCCCCAAACCCCCGGCGAGGGCGCTGCCCTCGCGCTCCAGAGAGTATTTTCGGCCCAAAGAAACAGCAGGACGGAGCAAGCGTATGGTCACCCGCACCGAGGCAACCTTTTTTCCGCCCATCCCGGAAGCACAGCGCTGGCTGAAAGGGGTCGATTTTCCGGCCGACCGCCCGCTGATCAACCTCAGCCAGGCGGCGCCTGCAGATCCGCCGCCCGCGCCCATGCGCGCGGCCATGGCCGAGATGCTGGAGGACCCTGCAAGTCACCTCTACGGGCCGGTGCTGGGCCTGCCCGCGCTGCGTAAGGCCTTGGCCGCGGACTGGGCGCGGCAATACGGCGGCAGGGTCGAGGCCGCGCAGGTCGGCATTACGGCGGGCTGCAACCAGGCCTTTGCGGCGACCATCGCGGCCACCTGTGGCGAGGGTGACGAGGTGATCCTGCCCGTGCCCTGGTATTTCAACCACAAGATGTGGCTTGACATGAGCGGCCTGCGCGCGGTGCCCCTGACCTGCGGTCCCGGCCTCGTCCCCGACCCGGAGGCCGCGCGCGCGCTGATCACGCCGCGCACGCGGGCCATCGTGCTTGTCACCCCCAACAATCCCTGCGGCGTGGAATACCCGGCAGACGTGCTGGACGGGTTCTTTGACCTGTGTGCCGAAACCGGCATCCGCCTGATCGTGGACGAGACCTATCGCGATTTCGACTCGCGCAGCAGAGCACCGCATAGCTTGTTGATGCGGGACGGCTGGGACCAGGTGCTGGTGCAGCTCTACAGTTTTTCCAAGGCCTACCGGCTGACCGGCCATCGGGTCGGCGCAGTGATCGGCCAGCCCGAGTTGCTGCACCAGATCGAGAAGTTCCAGGACACGGTGGCGATTTGCGCGCCTTCGCTGGGCCAACGCGCCGCGCTCTGGGGGTTGGAAAACCTAGGTCAGTGGAAGGCCGAGCAGCGCGAGGAAATCCTGGATCGCCGCGCCGCCATCGAAGAACATTTTGCGCCGCTGGCCGCAAAGGGCTGGCGTCTTCTGGGCTGCGGCGCCTATTTCGCCTATATCGAACACCCCTTTGCCGAGGGCTCTGCCACGCTTGCGCCCCGGCTGGTGCGCGAGGCAGGCGTGCTGATCCTGCCGGCGACGATGTTCACCCCCGAGGGCGACCCCAGCGGCGACCGGCAGTTCCGTGTCGCCTTTGCCAATACCGACCGCGCCGGGATCGCCGCGTTCACGCGCAGGCTGGCGCAGGTCGACGGGCCTCTTGCAGCCCCCGGGGGAGCCGCATAGACAGGGGCAAACCGACAGCGGGAGGTCGAGATGGCGGACAAGAAGAGCGGCGTGGGAAAGTACCTGGTCTGGGGTCTGCTGGGGCTTTTGCTGCTGGGTCTGGGCGGTTTCGGCGCCACCAATTTCTCGGGCACGGTACGGTCGATCGGTAAGGTCGGCGAGGCCGAGATCTCGACCAATGACTATTTCCGGGCGCTGCAGAACGAGATCCGCAACATCCAGCAGCAGAGCGGACAGGCGCTGTCGTTCCAGCAGGCGCAAAGCCTGGGCTTGACGCAACAGGTGCTGAGCCAGCTGGTCGTCACCGCCGCGCTGGAGAACGAGGCCGACACGCTGGGCCTGTCGATCGGCGACACGCGGCTGGCCGAGGACCTGCGCCAGATCCGTGCCTTTCAGGCGGTCGATGGCAGTTTCAACCGCGAGGCTTACAAGCTGACGCTGGAAAACGCCGGCCTCAAGGAACGCGAGTTCGAGGAAAAGCTGCGCAACGAAAGCGCCAGCTCGCTGTTGCAGAGCGCGGTGCTTGCCGGCATCCGTCTGCCTGACGCCTATGTCGACACGCTGATCGGCTATACCGGCGAACGCCGCAGCATCACCTGGGCCGTGGTCGGCGAAGACCAGTTGGACGGAAGCGTGACCGCCCCGACCGAGGACGTCCTGCGGGCCCATTATGATGACAACATCGCCAAATTCACCCGTCCCGAGACCAAGCGCCTCACCTACGCCTGGGTGACGCCCGAAATGCTAGTCGACAGTGTCGAAGTGGACGAGGAAAGCCTGCGTGCGGCCTATGACGACCGCAAGGACCAGTTCGACCTGCCCGAGCGGCGCCTTGTCGAACGGCTGGTTTTCAACGACACCGCCGCTGCAGAGGCCGCGCTGGCGCGCATAACCTCGGGCGACATCAGCTTTGGCGACCTCGTGGATGAGCGCGGTCTGAGTCTGGAAGACACCGACATGGGCGACGTCACCCGCGACGACCTGCGCGATGCGGCAGATGCGGTCTTTGACGGCGCTGTGGGCCAGGTGGTCGGCCCCGCGCCGACGCCGCTGGGCCCGGCGCTGTTCCGGATCAACGCCGTCCTGCCCGCACAGCTGACCTCTTTCGAGGACGCGGTGCCCGGTCTGCGCGGCGAGCTGGCGCTGGACCGCGCGCGCCGCGTGATCGACGCCCAGGCACAGGGCTATGACGATGAACTGGCGGCGGGCCTCACGCTCGAGGAACTGGCGGAGACGACCGACCTTGACCTGGGGACAATCGGATGGACCGGCGACAATGACGAGGGCATCGCGGGCTACCCTGCCTTCCGCGACGCCGCAGAGGCGGTGAAGGACGGGGATTACCCGGCCGTTACGGCACTGGGCGACGGCGGCATCTTTGCCCTGCGGCTGGATGCGATCGAGCCTCCCGCCCCCTACCCCTTCGACGAGGTGCGCGTGCGGGTCGAGGCCGACTGGCGCGAGGCGCAAAAGGCGGATGCGCTGCTGAAACAAGCCGAGACGCTGGCCGGGCAACTGGGCGAAGGTGTCACCTTCGAAGGCCTGGGCCTGACTGCCCAGACCGAGGAAGCCCTGACGCGGACCTCTTCCGGCGCGGTGCCGCGGGCGGTGCTTGACGTGGTCTTTGACATGGAGCCCAACCAGGTCCGGGCGGTCAGCACCGGAGACACGGCGGTCGTGGTCCGTTTGGATGACATCCTGGCCGTCGATCCGGATGACGAACAGGCCAAGCAGCTTGCAACGCTGTTCCGCGATCAGGCCGCCCAGTCGGTCGCGCAGGACCTGTTCCGCGCCTTGGCCTCGGACATCCAGGATCGTGCGGGCGTGGATCTGGATCAGCCGGCGATCAACGCCGTTCACGCGAATTTCCAGTAGAGACGATGGTACAGCTTATCCCTTCCTTCGACGGCTTCGCCGCTGCCTACGAGGCGGGCCGCAACCAGGTGGTTTATGCCCGCCTGGCCGCCGACCTCGACACGCCGGTTTCGCTGATGCTGAAACTGACCGGCGCGGCGCGCGATGCCTTCATGCTCGAATCCGTGACCGGCGGTGAGGTGCGCGGGCGTTATTCGATCATCGGGATGAAGCCGGACCTGATCTGGCAGTGCCACGGAGATCAAAGCCGGCTGAACCGCATGGCACGCTTTGATCCCGACGCCTTTGAACCGCAAGAGGACGACCCTCTGACAGCCCTGCGCGCCCTTCTGGCCGAAAGCCGGATCGACCTGCCCGATGACCTGCCACAAGCGGCGGCGGGTCTGTTTGGTTACCTGGGCTATGACATGATCCGGCTGGTCGAACACCTGCCCAACGTGAACCCCGATCCGCTGGGCCTGCCCGACGCGCTGCTGATGCGGCCCTCGGTCGTGGCGGTTCTGGACGGGGTCAAGGGCGAGGTGACGGTCGTCTCTCCCGCCTGGGTGCAGGATGGGTTGTCGGCGCGCGCGGCCTATGCGCAGGCCGCCGAACGGGTCATGGACGCAGTGCGCGACCTGGAACGCGCGCTGCCGCAGGCCAGCCGCGATCTGGGCGATGCGGCGGAGTTGGGTGAACCGGTCTCCAACTTTGCCCATGACGCCTATCTCGCGGCGGTCGAAAAGGCCAAGGACTACATCCGGGCGGGCGATATCTTTCAGGTGGTGCCCTCGCAACGCTGGACGCAGGATTTCCCCCTGCCGCCCTTCGCGCTTTACCGGTCGCTGCGTCGGACGAACCCGTCGCCCTTCATGTTCTATTTCAACTTTGGCGGTTTCCAGGTGATCGGCGCCTCTCCCGAGATCCTTGTGCGGGTTTTCGGGAATGAGGTCACGATCCGTCCCATCGCGGGCACACGCCCCCGTGGCGCAACCCCGGCCGAGGACAAGGCGCTGGAAGAGGACCTGCTGGCCGACCAGAAGGAACTGGCGGAACACCTGATGCTGCTGGACCTGGGCCGCAACGACACTGGCAAGGTTTCGAAGATCGGCACCGTCCGCCCGACAGAGAAATTCATCATCGAACGCTACAGCCACGTCATGCACATCGTGTCGAACGTGGTCGGCGAACTGTCCGCGGATCAGGACGCGCTGTCGGCCCTGTTGGCCGGATTGCCAGCAGGCACCGTCAGCGGGGCCCCCAAGGTCCGGGCGATGGAAATCATCGACGAGCTGGAGCCGGAAAAACGCGGCGTCTACGGCGGCGGCGTGGGTTACTTCAGTGCCGGGGGTGACATGGACATGTGCATCGCCCTGCGTACCGCGCTGGTGAAGGACCGCAAGCTTTATATCCAGGCCGGCGGCGGCGTGGTCTATGACAGCGATCCCGAGGCCGAGTACCAGGAAACGGTGCACAAATCGAACGCCATCCGGCGCGCAGCGGCGGATGCGGCGCGCTTTACGGGCGACGGGAACGGATGATGTGGTCCTTTCGGCGGCGGCAGAGCAATGAGCCACCTCCGACGCTGACCACCCGTGACGAAATCGTCGCGGCCCTGCAAGCCAACGGCTGACAAAAACGCGGACGGGGTGTCCGGTTGACACTCTAAAGGGACCTGCCCGACAGATTTGTCACGCTCATCCCCTCGATGATCCAATTGCCGGACGGTCCGTCGTTCAAAGGCGCGCCAGCGTCGCGACGCGCCTTTTCGACCGGACCAAATCGCGGATCATGGCTGCCTGCGACTCCCGCGACCCCAAGCTTGCCGACCCCCGGAAACTGCCGCTGATCCATTTGATCACCGGTTGCCAACCGGCGCGGTCGGACAGCCCCAAGGCAAATGATCCTCGCCTGGCAGCGCTGTCGCGGGAACTGGTGACTTGGGGAGGAGCGGTGGATATCGCGGGTCTCTACGCAGACTTTCGCGACTGGCCAACCGACAGTCCGGGCTCTCGACCGGTCTTTCACCTTGCGGCGCTGGCGATTGGCGGGGCCGCCCGCCTAGGCCGCCGCCTCCAGCCGAATCCGTTCGATCATGGCCCGCAACCCGTTCGACCGCTGCGCGGACAGGTGGTCATGCAGCCCCAGCCGCCCCAGTTCCGCGCGTGCATCGACGCCCGGCACCTCGGAAACCGGAAGACCATCATAGAGCCTGTGCAGGAGCGCGATCAGCCCCTTGACGATCAGCGCGTCGCTGTCGCCCTGAAAACGGAACACCCCGTCTTCGGGCGTCATGTGCAGCCAGACCTGGCTGGCGCAGCCTTCGACCTTGGTGGCGGGCACTTTCAGGGCCTCGGGCATCGGGTCCATGTCCTTGCCCATCTCGATCACCATGCGGTAGCGGTCTTCCCAGTCTTCCAGGAATTCGAAATCCTCGACCACGTCTTCGAATGCTGCCTGTGCCATTCTGCCCTCCATTTGCCGCAGACCTAGGCAGAGCTGCGGCAAAGGTCCAGCCCCCAACCGGCGCGAGGTTCTTTTCAACGGCGCCGTTCTGCGCTAACCCTCCGGGAAATCTGCTTGGGGGCGTAAAATGTTCAAACCGGTATCCTGCCTCGTGCTTGCCGCGATCCTGCTGACCAGCTGCGGCGCGGTGCGCGACAGCCGCCTGAACCCGGTGAACTGGTTCGGGCGCAGCGAGTCGCGGCCCGTGGCCGCTGTCAACGGCGAGGTGAACACACTGATCCCGCGCGGTCGCGAGTCCATCTTCCGCCAGGAAAAGGACACCAGCTATCGCGGGACCGACATGGGCGAAATCACCGAACTGGTGATCGAACGCCGCCCCGGCGGCGCCATCGTCCGGGCCACCACGGTCGCCGACTACCAGGGCGCCTTCGACGTCAAGCTGGTCAAGATCGAGGAAGAGAGCGGCCAGGGCACGCTGACCTACGCCTTTCGCGGGCTTCAGCCCCGAGGCGCCAAGGGAGCGGCCCAGTCGCGCACCCATACAGCGGCCATCTGGCTGACCGACAACCAGCTGCTGGATGTACGCCTGATCCAGGTCAAGGGCCGCCACAACGTGCGCAGCGTGCGCCGCTGAGGGGCACGAATGGCGGTCAGAGGTCGATGACCGTGACCGCCTTACCCTTGGCGCCCAGGGCAATCTGCCCATCGCACAGCCGCAGCGCATCCTCACCGAAAACCTCGTGCCGCCAGCCGGTCAGCGCGGCCACGTCGCGCTGACCGGCCGCGATTGCATCAAGGTCGGACGCCGGTGCGATCAGCTTGGACGCAACGCCGTAGCTTTCGGTCTTGGCCTTCAGGAGAACGCGCAGCAGGTCGGACAGCGCCGGGTTCACCTGCAGTTTCTCGCGGTCGTTTTCGACCGTGGGCAGGGTTTCCTTGGGACAGTTCAGCCCGGCGGCCACCGCCGCAAGGATGCCCTCGGCAATGGCGCCCTTGCGCGCCTCGCGCAGCAACAGGCGAGAGCGGCTGAGGTCGTTCATGTTCTGCGGCTTGGTCGACGCAAGTTCGACCAGCGCATCGTCCTTGTACACCCGATTGCGCGGGATGTTGCGCTCCTGCGCATAGGACTCGCGGAAGGCGGCCAGTTCGCGCACGATGGCCAGGAAACGCGGAGAGTTCGAGCGTGTCTTGACCCGTTTCCAGGCATCCTCGGGATGGGTGACATAGGTCTGCGGGTCCGTCAGCACCGCCAGTTCCTCGGCCACCCAGCGGGCGCGACCGGTCTCTTCCAGCTTGGCGTTCAGGAATTCGTAGATTTGGCGCAGGTGCGTCACATCTGCCAGCGCATAGGTTTTCTGCGCATCGGTCAGCGGGCGGCGCGACCAGTCGGTAAAGCGCGAGCTCTTGTCGAGTTGCTGCTTGGCGATGCGCTTGACCAGCGTCTCATACCCAACCTGTTCGCCGAAACCGCAGACCATCGCCGCGACCTGCGTATCGAACAGCGGTTCCGGAATCACGCCGTGATCGACGTGAAAGATCTCCAGATCCTGGCGCGCCGCGTGGAAGACCTTGACGACATCCTTGTTCCGAAACAGCGTCATCAGCGGTTCCAGAGACAGATCTCCTTCAAGTGGGTCGACCAGGACGGCGTCCGCATCGTCGCGACCGGGCAAGGCCAGCTGGATGAGGCAGAGTTTCGAATAATAGGTCCGCTCCCGCAGGAATTCCGTATCCACGGTCACGTAGGGAACAGAGGCGGCGGCCTCGCAGAAGGCCGCCAGCTCTTCCGTCGTCGTCAAGGTTTTCATGCGGGCTCCGGCTGGATGCACGGGCCAGGAAAGGCCCGCTCCGTGAAAGGTCAGGCAAGGTCGTGGCGCCGTTGGCCCCCTTGCGTCCAGCCACCATAGAACAATCCCCGGGGACATTCAAAGCCCCTCTGGAGGCCGGGATACCCGACGGCAAGCCATAAGGATACGTGATCCCACCCGCTCCAAACATTCATTTCAAGAATGAATGGCGAGCACCTATCTGCAAGTCATCGCAAACAGGAGCCCGCCGACATGACAACCTTCGACCAGCACATCCACCAGACCGCCCCCCGGTCGGACAATGCCGAAACTTCGCGCCTGATCGCCATGATCGTCACCCTCGCCGCGCTGGCCTTCATGGGGCTGGCGGCGTTGACCGCCCCTGCCTCGGCCCCGGATCCGCAGGGCTGGCACGGCAATTCCGCCTCGATGCAGCGCCTCGACGGCTGAGCCACCCTCAGGGCAGTTGTACGGGCGTCCGGTCCCCGGCGGCAAAGCGGCGCAAGACCGCCGGGTACAACTGATGTTCCATCGTCAACACCCGCGCCGCCAGCGCCTCGGCGCTGTCGTCCGGAAGGATCGGCACCCGCGCCTGCCCAAGGATCGGACCGTCGTCCAGTTCCGGCGTCACTTCATGCACGGTGCAGCCTGCCTCGCTATCGCCCGCCGCGATGGCGCGGGCATGGGTGTTCAAACCCCGGTACTTTGGCAAGAGCGAAGGGTGGATGTTCAGCATCCGCCCTTCCCAAGGCGTGACGAATCCGGCTGTCAGGACTCGCATGAACCCCGCAAGGCACAGGATGTCCGGCTCATGCGGGGCCAGCGCCTCTTGCAGCGCCTCCTCGAACGCTGTCCGGTCGCCGCCAAAGGGGCGGTGGTCGACGACAGCCGTCGGCACGCCCCGATCCGCCGCTTTCCGCAGCCCGCCTGCATCGGCATTGTTCGACAGCACGAGAACCGGGCGCGCCGGATGGTCGCCGGTCATGCTGTCGACCAGCGTGACCATGTTGGACCCGCCGCCGGAAACGAAGATGGCGACCCGTTTCACCCCAGCGACCCGCTGTAGGACACGCCTGCCCCGGCGGTGACCTGGCCCAGCCGGTGCACCCGCTCGCCGTGTTCGCTCAGCAGCGCGTCGATGGCATGTTCGCTTTCGGGATCGACGACCAGGATCATGCCGATGCCGCAGTTGAAGGTCTTGAGCATTTCGCCCTCTTCGATACCGCCGACACCGCGCATCCACTTGAAGAGGTCGGGAAGGTCCCAGGCGTCCAGACCTATATCGGCGCCCATCCCCTCGGGCAGGACACGCGGCAGGTTCTCGGTCAAGCCGCCGCCGGTGATATGGGCCAGCGCGTGCACACCGCCGACCCCGATGGCCGCCAAGGCCGGCTTGACGTAGAGCCGCGTCGGCGCCAGCAGTGCCTCGCCCAGCGTCACGTCCCCCCAGGGACAGGCATCATCCCAGCCCAGCCCCGACATCTCGACCAGCTTGCGCACCAGGCTGTAGCCGTTCGAATGCACCCCGTCCGAGGCCAGGCCCAAGAGGACATCGCCTTCCTTGACCCCCTCGGGCAGCGCCGCGCCCCGCTCCATCGCACCGACAGCAAAGCCCGCGAGGTCGAAATCGCCTGCCGGATACATACCCGGCATCTCGGCCGTCTCGCCCCCGATCAGCGCGCAGCCGGAGCGCACGCAACCCTCCGCGATGCCTTCGACCACCCGCGCCGCTGTTTCCGTCTCCAGCTTGCCGGTGGCAAAATAGTCTAGGAACAGGAGCGGCTCTGCCCCCTGACAGACAAGGTCGTTGACGCACATGGCAACGAGGTCGATCCCGACGCCGTCCACATGGCCGGTGTCGATGGCAATGCGCAGCTTGGTGCCCACGCCATCGGTGGCCGCCACCAGAACCGGGTCGTCATAGCCCGCCGCCTTGAGGTCGAAAAGCGCGCCGAAACCACCCAGCCCGCTCATCACGCCTGGGCGGGTTGTCCGCTTCGCGGCCGGCTTGATCCGCTCGACCAGGGCGTTGCCCGCGTCGATATCCACACCCGCCTGGGCATAGGTCAGCCCGTTCTTGCCGTCGCTCATTGGGATCTCCTTCGGGCCCGCGCCCCCGTTCGCGCCCGCGATTAGCGCATCCCGCGCGTCCCTGCAACGTGTGCGCTTGACGCGGAAAGCGAAGCTGGTACCAAGAGCGCCACGGTGGGCCTGTAGCTCAATTGGTTAGAGCAGGGCGCTCATAACGCCTTGGTTGCGGGTTCAAGTCCTGCCGGGCCTACCAGAAAACGCTTGATAGACGCGCCGGAAGCGGCGACCCTTGCCTTGACCGGCCTGCCCCTCGGGGACGGCCGGGCCCGGGAAGCCTGAGGGGAGGCGCGGTGGCAATGGCTATATCTGGCGGAAGACGACCTGAAGCTCCGAGCAATATCGTGGTGGTGAAACCGACCAAGCCGGAAGACCTGGCGAGGCAGCTTCACTCTTTCGAGGTCACCCATGAAAGCGTCGTCGCGACGGCCATCATGCGCGTTGACGAAAGCCACGACATTTTGCGGATCTGGTGGGGGGACGAGGCCCAGGGCGAACCGCCGGAGACCATCGACCTTCGCAAGGAACGCCTTTACGCGGGGAATGACACTGCGGCGGACGTCCTGCGGCTGCAACACGCCTATGATGCCACCACCAAGCGGCGCATCATCATTGTCCAGTCCCAGGATCGGCAAGGCAATGTCTCGTTCGATTCAAAGGTGATCGACCTGGAGCCTGCGTATACATTCACGCTTTATCCAGTCCGGCTGGAATTCAACGAACATCCCGACACGGCGGTCGAACGGGACTCGGAACTCGATGTTTGGATGAAGGTACATCACATTGATCGCTACCTGTTGAGCAAACGCTGGCCCAATGAAATCGTGCGAACCAACGTGGAAATCGGCCCGTTCTTTCCGATCTTCCATACGCTGGACGGCAGCGCGATCTCCTTTGAGATGAAGCACAGCGATCCCCCGGTGGGCATTCGCTTCTGGCTTCACGAAAAAGACAATTTGGTCAAGGACGTGTTGCAGTCAATCTGGGAGCTGGTCACGGTCGAGTTCGACACGTCGACGCCCGCCATCGAATCCGAAAGCCCGTTCCATCCCAGGAATTACGTCGGGCCGAAAGAGTTCCGCTTGTTGAGATCTCTGCAGGACACCATCGTCACGATCCTCGTATCGACCGACATTTCCCTGATCGTCCCATTGGATCCGCCGCAGAAATTCCTGCTGTCAACGGAATAGCCTTCGGATCCGACACCCGGCGACCGGATGGTTTCTGACAGGGCGTGAACCTGATCCTGCTGGCAGTCCGCCCGCCGTTGGTCTGCGCAGCCAACACCGCATGGGCCAAGGCTCACCGCCCCTTGAACAATCCACCAAGGACGCCGCGCACGATGCGGCGGCCCGTGGTCCCGGTCAGTTCCTTCATCACCATGTCGCCCATCGCCTGGCCAAAGCTCTTGCTGCGCCGGACCGGGCGCGAGGTCGACCGGCTGACGCGCGCGCCCGAGTATCGCCGGGCGGCACGATATTCGCGCGCCTCGGCCTCTTCCTCCTCGCGCTCTGCCGTCTCGGCGGCCCTGGCCGCTGTTTCGGCCCGGGCGCGCAGGATCTCATGGGCCGACTCTCGATCGACCGCGCTGTCGTATTTCCCGGCCATCTCCGACGCAGCCAAAAACGCGCGCCGCTCGGTCTTGGTGATCGGGCCCAATTGCGAGGACGGCGGGCGGATCAGCGTGCGCTGCGCAATTCCCGGAGCCCCCTTCGTCTCCAGAAAAGAGGTCACGGCCTCGCCCACGCCTACGGTGCGGATCGCCTCCTCGATGTCGAAATCAGGGTTCTCCCGGTAGGTCTCCGCCGCCAGCCGCAGCGCCCGCTTGTCCCGCGCGGTAAAGGCCCGCAGCGCGTGCTGGACCCGGTTGCCAAGCTGGCCCAGCACATCCTCGGGGATATCATCCGGCGACTGGGTGACAAAGTAGACGCCCACCCCCTTGGACCGGATCAGCCGCGCCACCTGTTCGACCTTGTCCACCAGCGCCTTGGGCGCATCGTCGAACAGCAGGTGCGCCTCGTCGAAGAAAAAGACCAGGCGCGGCTTCTCGGGGTCGCCCACCTCGGGCAGTTCCTCGAACAGTTCTGACAAGAGCCACAGCAGGAAGGTCGCGTAGAGACGTGGCCGCGCCATCAGCTGGTCGGCGGCCAGCACGTTGACCGTGCCGCGCCCGTCAGGGGCCGTCTGCATCAGGTCGGACAGCTCCAGCGCAGGCTCACCGAAGAACCCGGCGCCCCCCTCGTTTTCCAGCACCAGAAGCCGCCGCTGGATCGCCCCGATGGAAGCGATCGAGATATTGCCATAGCGCAGCGACAGGTCCTTGCGGTTCTCCCCCAGCCAGACCAGCATCGACCGCAGGTCATCGAGATCCAGCAGCGCCAACCCTTCCTCGTCGCTGAGGCGGAAGGCTATGTTCAGGATGCCTTCCTGCGCCTCGCTGAGATCCAGCAGGCGCGACAGCATCAGCGGCCCCATCTCTGTCACGGTTGTGCGCACCGGGTGGCCCTGCGCGCCGAAGAGATCCCAGAACCGCACCGGGAAGGCGTCATAGGCGAAATCATCGAAACCGATGGTCGCGCAACGTTCCATGAAAGCGCCGTGCAGCTTGTGCGTCTCGCTGCCCGCAACCGCCAGGCCCGACAGGTCGCCCTTCACGTCCGCAAGGAAGACCGGCACACCGGCGGCGGAAAACCCCTCGGCCAGGATCTGCAGGGTGACGGTCTTGCCGGTGCCCGTGGCCCCCGCCACCAGCCCGTGCCGATTGGCATAGCCCAGGTCCAGGAACTGCTGGACGCCATAGCCTTCGCCCGCGCCCCCCACGAAAACCGCCTTGTTCATACTTTCTCCCCCCAGCTCGCACGGCATGAACATACATCCTTAACCAATTGATGCCAGTGTGTTTCTGGTCCGGGACGACATGTCCTCTCCTGTCCCGGACAGACTTCCTCCCTGTCAGACTGGCCGCGCCCTAGGGCGCGGCTTTTTTGTTCCCGGCAAAATGCATCTACTGGCGCGAAAAGAAGGTAGAAATCCCTGTTGACCAAGCGCAAGTCTTCTCGTAGCGTCACGACCAATGACAAAGTCGGCCGGTCCGACAGGGAGTGAAATGGAAAGGGGCCCTCGGGCCCCTTTCCTTTTGATCGCAGCTACGCGGCCTGGGGCATTGCGAAACGGGACTCCTCTGCCCTTTAATCGCGGCATTTCGCGCATTGCCGCGGCGGCACGGAGGATTTCTTCCCTGACAGTCCGCCCGACGCGTGCTAATCGACAAGTCAGGCAAATGACCGGATTTTAGAGGACATCATGAAGAAACCGCTTATCCTACTGTCGTTGATCGCCTCGCTGGGCGCAGGCGCGGGTTATGCCCAATCCGCCGACGGCGGCGATCCGGCGGCCGAGCCGGCCGATCCGGGAATCGAACTCGGGAAGCCCGTTCGCAACGAACCCTACATCAAAGAGGTCTACGACGACTGGACGCTTGAGTGCATCAAGGACCAGTCAGACAACGAAGCCTGCGTGATGGTTCAGATGCTGGAAGATCCCCAGAACAACCAGGACATCGCACAGGTCGAAGTCAAAAGAGTCGAGAACGCCGGGCAGATTGCGGCGCTCGTGACCGTCATCGTTCCCCTCGAAAGCTCGCTGAAACACGGCCTCAGGGTTTCGATCGACGGGCGCGAAGGCAAACAATACCCCTTTGACGTCTGTTCGCGCATCGGCTGTATGTCGCGATATGGTCTCGTCGCGGATGACGTGGAACGCTACAAGGCCGGGAAAATCGCAACGATCACCCTTGTGCCGTTTCTTGCCATGAACCAGCCCATCCCTCTTTCCTTGTCACTCAAGGGCTTTACGGCAGCCTTGGCAGAGGTCAGCGTCGTCAGTCCCTGACCTGAGGCAAGAGCCGAGGTCATGCGGCGCTCCGGGAATCGGGGCGCCGTTTTCTTTTGGGACGCTCAATGCGCTTTGGCCTCACCTTCGCCAAAGAAACGCGCCCAGATCGGCGCGACCAGCTTGGTCCCGATGGGGATCAGGACGAGACCGGCCAGGAACCCGATCACGAAGTCGATCCCCGCCGTCACCCCCCATTCCAGCAGCGCATCGCCCTGCCCGATGGAATGCGCGATGTCATGCACCGCCTGGTAAGGTACGCCCCATCCCATTTCCTTCAGTGAGTTGGTAAGGATGTGGCCCCCGACCCAGAGCATCGCCGCCGTCCCGATGATCGCCAGCGCCTTCAGCAGCCAGGGCATGAACTTGACGATGGCACGGCCAAAGCCGCGCGTCGCCCCCAGGCGGCCTCGCTGGCTCAGCCAAAGGCCGATGTCGTCCATCTTCACGATGATGGCCACGGCCCCGTAGACGGCAAAGGTGATCAGCACCGCCACCACGGCCAGGGTTGCGGCCTGCATGGCGAAAGTCGGTGCCTCGATGGCCGAGAGCGAGATCACCATGATTTCTGCGGAGAGGATGAAATCGGTCTTGATCGCGCCTTTGACCTTGGCCTCTTCCAGGTGGGTCGGGTCGCCGATGTCATGGCTGCCGTCCGGTCCGCCGGAATGATCGTAATGCGGCATCAGCACATGCACGATCTTTTCAGCCCCCTCGAAACAGAGGTAACAGCCGCCCAGTATCAGCAAGGGCCAGACCAGCCAGGGCGCAAAGGCCGCCATCAACAACGCCGCTGGCATCAGAAAGACCAGCTTGTTGACCAGCGATCCCCGCGCGATGCGCCAGATGATCGGCAATTCGCGGGCCGGTTCGAACCCCTGCACGTATTTCGGCGTCACCGCCGCATCGTCGATGAGGACACCGGCGGTCTTGGACCCGGCTTTCATCGCCGCCGCGCCGATATCGTCGACCGAGGCCGCCGCAACCTTGGCGATCGCCGCCACGTCATCGAGAAGTGCCAGAAGTCCGCTCATACCGCGCCCCCACTCAACCTGTTCATCGCGAACCTAGCCTCTAGGGCGCAAACCGCAAGCGCCAGGCCCCGCCGCCCTGCCCGGCCAACACCAGGCAGCCGCCGGCAATGGCCCAGTTCTTGACGAAAATGCTCATCTGCCAAGGATCGTCCGGGATCAGGTGAAAGAAGGAGGTCACCATGCAATACAGCGCCAATGACAGCGCCACAGGGCGCAGTGCGATCCCCAGAATCAACGCCACAGACGCAGCTAGATTGTAGACCATCGCGCCCCAAACCAGCCAGAACGGCAGCCCCCATCCCACCAGCATCTCGCCCGCCGGGGCCGAATCGGTGGCCTTCTGCACCGCTCCGGCAAGGAAAAGCGCCGCAATCAGCACCCGCCCGACAAGGCTGGCAAGGTTGTTCCATCTCTGCACGGCTGATATCCCCTCTGGCCCCTCCACGTTAACGCAAACGAGATCGGAGGGTTAGCGCCACCACGCGAATCCTTGCCACGTTTATCGCTAACAGATTGTTCCACAACAGTTAATGGACTTTGCAGATGCAGAAGGCCTCCGTATACGGAAGCCAACAGGAATTTTAGGAGGCGAGCATGACCGTCACGATCGGGATCAACGGATTTGGCCGTATTGGCCGCTGCACTCTGGCGCATATCGCGGAATCCGCACGCAACGACGTCCAGGTCGTCAAGATCAACGCCCCCGGGCCGATCGAGACCCATGCCCACCTGCTGCGCTACGACAGCATCCACGGCCGCTTTCCCGGTGACGTGACCGTCAAGGATCAGGCGCTGGACCTGGGCCGCGGCCCGATCGACGTAATGTCCTCCTACGAGATGGGTGACCTCGACTGGAGCGGCTGCGACGTCGTTCTGGAATGCACCGGCAAGTTCAACGACGGCACCAAGGCCAACGCCCACATGGACCGGGGCGCGAAATCGGTCCTGATTTCGGCCCCCGCCAAGAACGTGCAGCGGACGGTTGTCTACGGCGTGAACCACCGCGACCTGGAAAAGGGCGAGACCATGATCTCGAACGGGTCCTGCACCACCAACTGCCTGGCACCGCTGGCCAAGGTGCTGGACGAGGGCATCGGGATCGAAAGCGGCATCATGACCACGATCCACAGCTACACCGGCGACCAGCCGACGCTGGACCGCCGCCACAAGGACCTGTACCGCGCCCGCGCCGCCGCGATGGCGATGATCCCGACCTCGACCGGCGCCGCCAAGGCCCTGGGCGAAGTGCTGCCCAACCTCAAGGGCAAGCTCGACGGGTCTGCCGTGCGCGTGCCGACGCCGAATGTCTCGGCCGTCGACCTGACCTTCTACTCCTCCCGCGACGTGACCGTCGAGGACGTCAACGAGGTGGTGGCAGAGGCCGCGGCGGGCCGCATGGGCGCCGTGCTCTCCTACGATCCCGAGCAGAAGGTCTCGATCGACTTCAACCACACGACGCATTCCTCGGTCTTTGCCCCCGACCAGACCAAGGTGGTGGGCAAGCGCATGGTGCGTGTGCTGGCCTGGTACGACAACGAATGGGGCTTCTCCGCGCGCATGGCCGACGTCGCCGCCGCGATGGGCCGCCTGCTGCACTGAGACCGGGCACCGCTCTCGGCCTGAAAAAGCCCCCGGAAAGCATCGGCTTTCCGGGGGTTTTTCACGTGCCGGTCTGCAGTTCATCGGCGCAGGACCGACAGCCGTTCAGGCAAACAATCCGTCGGTGAATATGGTCGTGTCGATCAGTTCGGTGGCTCCGGTCGGATCGCTGGCGTCCCAGATCGTCTCGTATCCCATATCCTCCAGAGCGGCGATTGACGTATTCGACAGGACATTTCCCGCGTCGATAAAGCCGGTCATGATCTCGTTTTCGAAGGCAAAACCGTCATCGCCGTCTTCGTTCCAATGCCCGCCCGCGGTGCCGGGTCCACCCTCGGTCTCGATAGCCAGCAGGACGGAACTGCTGAACTCGGCGTCGAATGTCAGGTTCGCATTGGGTCCGTTGAACGTCTGTGTGCCATCCTCGTTGAAATCGACCAGCCCCATCATCTCCCACATGGTGCCGAAACCGATCACATGCATCATCTCGTGAAAGACGATATCGTTGAACAGACCCTGCATGTCGTAGTTTTCGGCATCAGCGATATCGAATTCCATGATCCCCATCGCGGGCAGATAAGTGGCGCTGCGGATCACGGTCGGTCCCGCCTGGCCCAGAATACCGCCTGCTCCGTCGATATCCGTCAGCGTTGCCTCGATCACGATATCGTCGATGCTGTTGCCTCGGTATCGAACGTCGGTGATGTCGCCCGTGATGAAGTCCGAGATCAGTTCAGCGGCATCGATAAAGGCCTGCTGCAACGCCTCCGTCCATGTTCCGTTGAAATTGATGGTGACGTTGAAACCCGTACCGTCCTGAGACCCGGAGGTATAGCTGCCAAGGAGCGTGCCCCCGGTCCCGCCGTCTCCGCCATCCCCACCGTCTCCGGGCTTGTCCGGCTTTCCGCCGCCACCTCCGCCTCCATTGCCGCCCTTGGCGGCACCAAGGGCGTCAAGGAAGGTCAGGCCATTCATGCCGATCACCGTGTCGGACCGGCCGAAGTCAAAGGTGTCTGAGTCGAGAAAACGCGCCAGAGACGCGGATTGATTGAAGGACATGCGATGTTCCCGTTTGCCAATTCAGTTCCGGGCTCACCGGCGCCCCAACGCACCATACTCGTAAAAGTAGAGTAACCACGGTTTCAACAGGCAGCGAGTCCAAATGTGGAAACCGATTGTTCACGGACCTCCAGGCCACCGCCCGCAATCACCTGTCGTGCAGACCCTTGCCCGCAAGGATACGCTCGCGGTGCTTTTCGATCCGCGCCGTGCGGGTCCTGGATTGTTTCGCATCCGAGAAATGCAGGATATATCCCCGCCGCCGTCCCGGTGTCAGCGCGTCGAAGGCCTCGCGCAGGTCATCGTCCTCTGCCAACAACTCTGACAATTCGTCGGGATAGGCCAGGTCGTCCTTGGCAAAATGCACCTTTGCCCCGCGCTTCTCGACCGCGATGGCGCGCGCGACATAGTCGCGGACCTGGTCGGCCCGCGCGGCAACCTCTTCGGTGGTCTGGAATTGCAGGTACTTGGACGCACGAGAGCGCGGGCCGGCCGGGATCAACGCCCCTTCCGGGTCCTCGATCAGGGCGCCCTTGAAAAAGGCAAGCCGGCAGCCGTCGGAATAGCCGCCAAGGATCGCCACGTTGGACCCGTCATAGACGTAGCAAGCCGCGCCCCATTTCAACGTCTCGCCCAGCTCGGTTCCGGCAAGGACGGCACGGAGCGCGGACAGCACCGCGCCCCAGGTCTCATCGGCGAAAAAGCTGTCGAGATCAGGGGCGCGGTCCATCAAAAGCCTCAGAGGTAGTCGGCGCGGGCCAGTCCGTATTTGGCCATCTTCTCGTTCAACGTCCTGCGCGGCAGGCACAGTTCGTCCATCACCGCCGAGATCGAGCCCTTATGCCGCCGCATGGTGTTGTCGATCAGCATCCGCTCGAACGCCTCGACGTATTCCTTGAGCGGCTTGCCCTCGGTCGTCATGACCGGCTGCATGTCGTCATGGTCGCTCATCAGCAGAGAGGCGATGGTCCCCTGCCCGCGCCGCGACTGCAGTACCGCGCGTTCGGCAAGGTTGATGAGCTGGCGCACGTTGCCCGGCCAGGGCGCCTGCAAGAGCTGCGCGGCCTCCTGCGCCGACACCTTGGGCGCATCGCAGCCGTATTCCTCGGCGTAGCTTTCGCTGAGACGGGTGAACAGCGTCAGGATATCCTCTCCGCGCGACCGCAGCGGCGGTACGGTGATCTTGAGCGCCGCCAGCCGGTAATAGAGATCCGGGCGCAGCGCCTGCTCGCAGGTGCGGCCCTCTTCCTGCAGGTTGGAAATGGCGACAATGCGCGTTTCGGGCGGCGTCCCCTCGTCGTTGATCGCGTTCAGCAGGCGCGCCTGCGCCGAGTCCGACAGGACCTCGATGTCTTCAAGCACCAGAGTGCCGCCGCGCGCTTCTTCCATCGCCGGCAGGCGCGTGTCCTCTGGCAGCATCGGGCCGAACAGGCGTCGGGTCAGGGCGTCCTCGTCCATCGCGGCACAGCGTACCAGCGTGAATTTCTTGCCCGCGCGGGCGCCCACGGCATGCAGTGCATGGGCCACCAGCGTCTTGCCGGTGCCAGTCTCGCCCTCGATCAGGACGTGGCCGTCCGCCTGCCCCAGGTCCAGGATGTCCTCGCGCAGGCGTTCCATCGCGGGGCTGGCGCCGATCAGCTTGGACATGATCTGGCTGCCGTCCGCCAGTTCGCGCCGCAGTGCACGCGTGTCCAGCGTCAGGCGCCGCGCGTTGGTGGCCTTTTTCGCCAGTTCCGACATGCGGTCCGGGTTGAACGGCTTTTCCAGGAAATCAAAGGCGCCGATGCGCATCGCCTCGACCGCCATCGGCACGTCGCCGTGGCCGGTGATCATGATCACCGGCAGCGCGCTGTCCGTGCCCATGAGCTTCTTGAGAAACTGGATCCCGTCCATGCCCGGCATCTTGATGTCGGAAATCACGATGCCCGGGAAATCCGCGTTCAGCCGCCCCAGCGCCTCTTCGGCGCTGGAAAAGGTTTCCGTGTCGTAACCGGACAGGGCCAGCCATTGGCTGATCGACTGGCGCATGTCCTGTTCGTCATCCACGATGGCGATTTTCATTGCATTGGCCATTGGCAGTTTACTCCGCTGCTTCTGTGGATTCGTTCAAGACGGGCAGTTGCATCTCGAAGACGGCGCCGCCGTCCTCTCCGTTGCGGGCGGTCAGGCGACCGCCCAGTTCGGACACGATACCCGAGGAAATCGCCAGACCGAGGCCCACGCCATCGCCCGGCTGTTTGGTAGTGTAGAAGGGTTCGAAGAGCGCATCTAGGTCCTCGATCCCGGTTCCGTTGTCGCGCACGGTCAGTGTCGCGGTTTCGCCCGCAGCGAGGATGATGTCCACCTGAGGGTCATCAACGGACTTGGTGGCGTCAAGCGCATTGCGCAAGAGGTTGACCAGAACCTGCTCGATCCGCATCCGGTCGCCCATGACCCGCACGGGCGCCTCCGGCAGGATCTTGGTGATCTTCACGCGGCGCGATTTCAGCTGCGGTTCCATCATCGCCAGAGACGAGGCCAGCGCCTCTCCCATGTCGACGGGGCTGAGCTGTTCCTGCCCCTTGCGGGCAAAGCTTTTCAGCTGGCGGGTGATGGCGCCCATGCGCTCGATCAGGTCGTCGATGCGGTGAAAGGCGCTCAGCGCCTCGTCGGGGCGGTTGCGCCGGAGCAGGAGGCGCGCGCCGGCCAGATAGGTCTTCATCGCGGCAAGCGGCTGGTTCAATTCGTGGCTGACGGCCGCGGACATTTCGCCCAGGGCGGCCAGCTTCGAGGATTGCGCCAGCGATTGTTCCGCCACGGCCAGGTTCTTTTGGACCCTTTCACGCTCGGCGATTTCACGGCTGAGGCGGGCGTTCAGCGCGCGCAGTTCCGTGGCATCGCGCTGGAACAGCGCCATCCGGATCGCCGTCTTGCGGGAGAGCGCGTAAAAGACCAGCGCCGCCAACAGGGCAAAACCCATGATCTCGAGGGCCAGAACGGCGTTCACACGCTCTCGTACGCTGGCATAGGTGGTGAAGGTGACCAGCGTCCAGCCGCGGAACGGAATACGCCCGTCGATCCGCATCACCGCCTCGCCGCGCAGGTAGGCATCGGCCTGCTGCGCGGTCCAGTCGGCGGTGGCGCGGATGGCGCGTTCGATCGCCCCGTCGGCGGGCTGGCGTTGCAAGGCATCCGTGGGCGTCAGCCCGCGCCAGCGCGGTTCCGTCGCCAGGATGATGAGCCCCTCGGAGTTCGTCACCATGACCGCGTCCGTGATTCCGGCCCAGGCGCGTTCGAACTTGGCCAGGTCGACCTCGACCATGATCACGCCGACCGTCTCACCGCCGCTTTCCATGCGGCGGGCATAGGTAAAGCTGAAGTTACCCGTCTCTTGCGGCAGCGCGGTAAAGACCGTCGTGTTCGAACGCAGCGCATCCACGAAATAGGCCTCTTCGCGGTGCGACTCGGCCAGGCGGTTGCGGTCTGTCGCGGCCACGGTACGCCCGTCCCGGTCCAGCAGCATCAGCGAGGCGGCGCCGATTTCGTCCACGAAGGAAATCAACCGCTGCGAGCTTTGCCGGTAGTCCTGCGCGTTCAGCGCGGCGATCAGCGCCGGGTCACGCGCCAGGAGTTGCGGCACGATGGCATTTCGGCGCAGTTCGGAAATCAGGTTGCCGGAATAGAGCGCAAGGCGCAGTTCGGCCCGGTTGCGCACGGAGTCGGTAAAGCGGTCGGTCAGCAGCCAGTTCGTGACCCAGACCGTACCAACAGCCGCCAGCAACAGCAGGACAAGCGCAATGCGCGCACGGCCCGAGAACGGGCCGGCACGACGCAGTCCGGTTCTGGTGCCATCCGATGCCATGCCGCCCAGAATAGGCTGCGCGGGCCGCACCCTCAAGTCAGGCCGCTGTCAGGGCCTCTGCCAGATGGGCGAAAAGGCGCGCACCATCCTCGTTGCCATGCGCCGCTTCGCTTGCGCGCTCGGGGTGCGGCATCATGCCCAGCACCCGCCGGTTGGCCGACAGGACACCCGCGATGTCACGGGCCGACCCGTTCGGGTTGTCGGTATAGCGGAAGGCCACGCGGTCCTCCTGCTCCAGCATGTCCAGCGTCGCCTCGTCGGCGAAATAATTGCCGTCATGGTGCGCGATGGGCAGGGCGAACTCGGTGTCGCGGCCATAGCCCTGAGTATAGACACTGGCGCCTTCGGCGCGCAGCCCGATGGTGCGGCAGATGTATTTCAAACCCGCGTTGCGCAAGAGCGCGCCGGGCAGCAACCCGGTCTCGGTCAGCACCTGAAAGCCGTTGCAGATCCCCAGGACATAGCCGCCGCGGTCCGCATGCGCCTTGACCGCACCCACGATGGGCGCATTGGCGGCGATGGCCCCACAGCGCAGGTAATCGCCAAAGGAGAACCCGCCGGGAATGCCGACCAGGTCGATGCCCGCGGGCAAATCCGTGTCCTTGTGCCAGACCATCTGCACCTGCAGACCCGCCTTTTCAAAGGCAACGGCAAGATCACGGTCGCAGTTGGACCCGGGGAAGACGATGACGGCAGCTTTCATCAGCACGCTCCTTGTCAGGCGGTGAGTGTCAGGCGGTGAAATCGGTGACGACGGCCACGCCCGGCGGCGTCGGCCCGTTGAAGGCGGCGAGTTCGTCCGAGACCTGGCCAAGGCCGATCTCTCGTCCGATCATCGGCGCCATATCGACGGCCCCGGACTGGATCAGGCTGAACAGCTGTTCGTAGCGCCAAGGCGGCATCCCGCGCGAGCCGAAGACGGCGAGGTTCTTCATGAAGATGCCGTTCATGTCGATCTCCATCGTCGCCGTATGGCCGATGGGCATTCCGACCTGAACGTGGCGGCCCAGCGGGCGCAGGCACTTGATGGAGGCATTGGCCGTGGCCGCGATGCCCACCGCCTCGATCGAGACATGAGCGCCGCCGCCGGTCAGGTCCTTGATGGCACGATGCGCCTTGCCGTCCGAGGCATCGACCACCGCGTCAGCACCATGTGCCAGCGCATGGTCCAGTTTTTCGCGCACCACGTCCACGGCGATCACCCGCGCGCCCATCGCCTTGCCGATCAAGAGAGCGGCAAGGCCGATCCCGCCGGTGCCATGTACCGCCAGCCATTCGCCCGGCTGCAGCGCGGCCCGGTCGGTCAGCGCATGCCAGGAAGTCATCACCCGGCAACCCAGCCCCGCGGCGGTGCGCGGCGTCATGAAATCGGGCAGGCGCGACAGGTTGAAATCGCGCGGCACGGCGACGTATTCCGCAAAGGCCCCGTCCGAACCGATGCCCGGATAGACCATGTCGTTGCAGGTGTGTTGTGCCCCGGCGCGGCAGTCGTTGCAGGTGCCGCAGCCCAGAAGGAAGGGCGCGACCAGAACGTCCCCGACAGAGAATTGCGCGCGCGCGCCAGCCTCGACAACCTCGCCGCAGAATTCATGACCGCCGATAGCGCCCGGTTTCACCCTGGGGTGTTCCCCCATCCAGCCGTGCCAGTCAGAGCGGCAGACCCCGCAGGCCTGCACCTTGAGCACCACACCGTCATCGGGACAGGCGGGATCGGGGCGGGTCTCGATGCTCAGCGGCGCCTGGTACTCGCTCAGGACAGCCGCGCGCATCACAGGACCTCGATGCGGTAACTTTCGATCACCGTGTTCGCGAGCAGCTTTTCGCACATCTCGGCCACGGTGGACTCGGGCGTTCCATCGGCCAGGTCCATCTCGATCACCTTGCCCTGGCGCACCGATCCGACCCCGTCAAAGCCCAAGGCGCCAAGCGCATGGCGCACCGCCTCGCCCTGCGGATCCAGAACCCCGTCCTTGAGCATCACATGCACGCGCACTTTCATGATCATCCCCTTGCTTGTCTTGCTGGGCAGGAACCGCATCACGCGCGAGAATGCAAGGGCAAAGGCGTCTCAGGCCCGGATGCGCCGCACCGGCAGGCACCGCCCCAGTTGGGTTTGGCCGGCGGTGCGCCGTCCTGATACCCCCGGCAGCCATCGAAGGCGCAAAGTCCGAAGTAGAATTCGACAAAGCCCCGATTGTCTCTATTTGCGCACCCATGTCCCGGAAACGACCCAGGCCCGGAGTTCATCCGGGAAAACGGCGGGCCTTGGGCTGATGGTCCTGACCTCGGTGTCATAGCGCCCTGCCGCCCAGTCGATCACGCCCTAGGTCGGGTCGTGCTTGCCGCTCAGACCTGGGGCGTCTCGCCAGAGCCCGTAGGAATCACGGGCCGATCAAAGCGCGTCTGCCGCAAGTCAACAGGCGAACCTGCAGACGCTCTCGCTGCGGCGGGCGTCAGCGCAGGCCTCGACCGAGGCCGGCGAAACTTCGCTCTCGAAATTCTGCGCCAATGCCGGACTCGCTAGAAGAGCCACAAACGGCAGGCCAAGGGATCGGCAAAGCGAGGTCATGGGACTGCCCCTTTCAACAGGGCCAGCCCCCCAAAAAAAGAAGAAACCGCGCGGAGATGTCTCTCCGCGCGGTCTGGCTTTGTCAGGCGCTGAACCTGGGTCCGGCGCTTATTCCTTGTTGCCGCGGCGGATGACGTTGCCGGCGTCCGCCTCGATCCGGAAGGCACCGGCGGTGTTCCCGGTCAGATCGTTGTTCTCGTAGGTGCCGCCGCCGCCTTCGCGGACACGGATCGCCTCGTAGACGTTGCCGAAGATCTTGTTGCCACGAACCAGCGGGGTCGACTTGCCCTTGACGGACACACCGTAGAAGCTGTTGCGGAAGATCTCGTTGTTCTCGATCACGCCACGGCCACCGTCATGGATGTAGATCGCGGACTGCTGACCATCGCGCAGGATGTTGTCATAGACCGAGGGGTTGGCGTTGGTCTTGATCTCGATCCCGGCATAGGCGTTGCCGTAGATCTCGTTGCCGGTGATCCGGGCGATGGACCCTTCGGACGCCATGATGCCGCCCTGCTGGCCGTCACGGATCGTGTTGCCAGAGATCAGCGGATCGTCCGCGGCCTTCACCTCGATCCCCGACAGCGAGTTGTTGAAGATCGTGTTGCCTTCGAACCGGCCCTTGCCACCTTCGTTGATGAAGATGCCCGAACC
>Ga0208330_1000115_pt1 | contig 47841 bp, 47 predicted proteins | sample DeeseametaMP1896_FD_184180 | JGI IMG/M metagenome (GOLD analysis project Ga0208330, IMG submission 184180) | Marine microbial communities from the Deep Pacific Ocean - MP1896 (SPAdes) | ecosystem: Environmental > Aquatic > Marine > Oceanic | place: East of Hawaii, North Pacific Ocean | collected... | reverse complement strand
CCCGCCGAGAAAGCCGGTGCCGGCGGGGTTGACCGCCTCGATGGCGTCGACGCCCGGGTCGCGCACCATGCGGTAGATCACGAAACCGGCGATCAGGATGGCCGCTGTCAGCCAGCGGTTCCGGGTCTTTTTCCAGGCCAGGACGGTGGCGACAATGGTCGCGGCCCCCAGGACAAGCGCCAGGATCGCGCGGGCGCCGCCCGCCGCCCAGGCTTCGCCCACCGGGTCGACGGAGGCCAGGACCACGGCCATGCCGCCAAGCGCGACAAAGCCCATGACACCGACGTTGAACAGACCGGCGATGCCCCATTGCAGGTTCACCCCAAGGGACATGATCGCGCTGACCAGTCCCATGTTCAGGATCACCAGCGCCAGGTCCCAGCCCTGAATGACCCCGGTGCCGATGATCAACAGCGCGACAAGCGCGAAAAGCGTGAGTGTACGGATCGACGGGCTCATACCGATTTCCCCTTGAACAGGCCCGTGGGCTTGAAGAGCAGCACCACCACGAGGATCATGAAGCTGACCGCGAACTTGTATTCCGTGGCCATGAGTTGGACGAGGCTCGAGGGCTCAAGGGCCTCGGGCATCAGGTAGACCAGCACCTTTTTCCAGGCATAGGTGATCGCCACCTCGGAAAATGCGATGACGAAACCGCCCGCGATGGCGCCCAGCGGGCTGCCCAGACCGCCGACGATGGCCGAGGCGAAGATCGGCAGCAGCAGCTGGAAATAGGTGAAGGGTTTGTAGGATTTGTCGAGGCCGTAAAGCGTGCCCGCCACCGTGATCAGCGCGGCCACGATCAACCATGTCACCATGACGACCCGTTCCGGGTTGATCCCCGAAAGCAGCGCCAGATCCTCGTTGTCGGAATAGGCGCGCATGGACTTGCCGGTACGGGTGCGGTTCAGGAACCAGAACAGCAGCGCCACGACGATCACGGCCGTCACCACGGTCAGCCCCTGCGTGGTCTTGATGCCCAGCCCCTCGTCAAGACCGGTCATCTCCTTGAACTCGCGCGCGTTGATGATAAAGCGTTCGCCATCTGCGAAACGCTGGTCATCCGCGCCCAGGATGAAGCGGGTCAGCCCGTTGTAGATGAACATCACCCCGATCGAGACAATCACGAAGACCACGGGTTTGGCCTTTTGCCCCCGGTAGAAGCGATAGATGCCCCTGTCTGTGATCAGAACCAGCGCTGCGGTGCCCGCGATGCCGAAGGGTATGGCCAGAAGCGCGGTTGGCAGCGGGCCGAGGTTGATCCCCCAGGACTGGAACAGCCAAGTGAACAGGATCACCACCATTGTGCCAAAGGCCATCGTGTCGCCATGTGCGAAATTCGAAAACCGCAGGATGCCATAGATCAGCGTCACCCCCAGCGCGCCCAGGGCCAGCTGGCTGCCATAGGCTATCGCGGGGATAAGCACGAAATTGGATAGCGCCACGATGGCGTTGAGAAAATCCATCAGTCGTTGCCCTCGTTGGTCGGCCGCGCGGTTGGCCCGGCGGCTCTTGTCATGTTCTTTGTGGCGCCCTGCGGGATCACCCGGTCACCACGCATTCGCCGTGATAGGTCACGACGGTCAGCGGATCGGCGAACTGCACGCTCAGCTTGGCCAGTCCATCGGGGGTCTGGCTGAGCAGGTAGCTGCCGTTGCCGTCATGCGCAAAAATCACCAGCACGCCGTTCACCACCCGTGCAGTGCCTTTGGCCGGGCCGGTGCCCAGCACCAATTCGGCCTCGCCGGGCATCTGCTTGGGCAGGTCGACGTCATGTCCGAACTGCGCAAAAGTGCAGGCCTCTTCGTCGAGGCATTCCACGGTGTAACTGCAGGACATCAGCGAAGCGCCGGGGGTCTCGATGATGTCGGCCAGGGCCGCGCCCCCGCATCCTGCCAACCCAAGGGCCAGTACCAGCTTCTGCATCACCCGATCTCCTTGCATTGGCCCTGCCAGGGGCGTTCCCCGTGATCGCTCATGCGGGCCGAGCCATCCGGCGACACCGTCATCAACAGGCCCTGCGCCGAGGCCCAGAACCCGCGCGAACCGTTCTGTCCCAGGATCGCCTCGGCCTCGATCTCGGCGTCCTCCATGCGGACCCGGCTGACCCGCCGGCGCGGAGGATCGGCCGCATCCACCGGCGGCGCAAAGCTCGCCGGGTCTAGGTCGAACCGCAGGTCCATGCGCGTGCCGTCTCGGCTCAGCGCGCAGTCGTAGGTGTCAACCGCCGCAAGGGCCGGTCCGTGGACCGCCGGGAAGGCCAGTGACCACAGGGCCGCCTGGGTGACGGGCCGCATCGCCTCAGCCCCCCAGAAAGCTCTTGCGCACTTCGGGATCGGCCAGAAGTTCCTTGCCCGTCCCGGTATAGGCGTTGCGCCCCTGCACAAGGACATAGCCCTTGTCGGCGATCTCCAGCGCCTGGCGCGCGTTCTGTTCCACCATGAGGATGGAAATGCCGGTGCGGGCCACCTCGATGATGCGATCAAAGAGTTCGTCCATCACGATGGGAGAGACCCCAGCGGTGGGTTCGTCCAGCATCAGAACCTTGGGCTGGGTCATCAGCGCGCGACCGACGGCCACCTGCTGACGTTGACCGCCCGACAGTTCCCCCGCCGGCTGGCGGCGCTTTTCCTTGAGGATCGGGAACAGCTCGTAGACCTGTTCCATCGTGCCCGAGAAATCGTCCAGCCGGATAAAGGCGCCCATTTCCAGGTTCTCCTCGACGGTCATCGAGGTGAAGATGTTCGACGTCTGCGGGACAAAGCCCATGCCCTGCGCCACCCGGTCCTGGGGGGTCAACTGGGTGATGTCGTGCCCGTCCAGCCGCACCGCGCCCGATCGCACGTCCAGCATCCCGAAGACCGCCTTCATCGCGGTCGACTTGCCGGCGCCATTGGGGCCGACGATCACGGCGATCTCGCCCTCGTCGACGGCGATGGTGCAGTCGTGCAGGATGTCCGGGCCCTTGCCGTAGCCGCCGGTCATCGCGTCGCCGATCAGGAAAGGGCCTCCGGGCGCATCCGACATCGGGCCTGAGCGGCGGGTCGGGTCGATCTCGCTCCGCGGGCCCTGCTTGGTGATCGAGGCGTCGTGGTTGCCGCGGTCGTTCTGATAGGGATTGTCGCTCATACCGTTGCCACCTGGTCTTTGTTCTTGAGCCCGGTGCCCAGGTAGGCCTCGATCACATGCTCGTTGGCCTTGATCTCGTCCAGTGTGCCCTCGGCCAGCTTCTTGCCCTCGGCCATGACGATGACCGGGTCACAGATGCGGCCGATGAAATCCATGTCGTGTTCGATCACGCAGAAGGTATAGTCGCGCTCCTTGTTGAGCCTTACGATCGTGTCCGCGATGGTGTTGAGAAGCGTCCGGTTCACACCCGCTCCGACCTCGTCCAGGAAGACGATCTTGGCATCGACCATCATGGTCCGGCCCAGTTCCAGCAGCTTTTTCTGCCCGCCGGACACCGCGCCCGCCGGATGGTCGGCCAGATGAGAGATGGTCAGGAAATCAAGGACTTCGTCGGCCTTGGCGCGCAGGGCGCGTTCCTCGTCTGCGATGCGCTTGCGGCCGAACCAGGTGTTCCAGAGCGTTTCGCCCGTCTGTCCGCCCGGCACCATCATCAGGTTCTCGCGGCAGGTCATCGAGTGGAATTCATGCGCGATCTGGAAGGTGCGCAGCAGACCCTTGTGGAACAGCTCGTGCGGCGGCAGGCCGGTGATGTCCTCTCCATCCATGGTGACGGTGCCGCTGGTCGGCGGCAGGGCGCCTGCGATCACGTTGAAGAGCGTCGTCTTGCCCGCGCCGTTCGGCCCCACCAGCCCGGTGATAGATCCCGTGGCAATTTCAAGTGAGGCGCCGTCGACGGCCCGGAAGGCACCGAAATGCCGGTGCAGGTTGTCCACCTTTATCAATTGGATAGCCCCCGAAAGGCGGCGCCGCGCACGGCACCGCCGTAAAGCAGGAAGAGCAGCGGGGCCTGGCCCAGCTGCTCTCTTGCATGGTGTCGGTTACTTGAACTCGACGGTTTCCGCCGCACCATCGGTGATGGTGTAGTGGCGGTAGGTCCCGGCGGCTTCACCCGGGCCGATCAGTTCGACACCCGAGGCGCCGACATAGTCGATTTCACCGCCATCGGCGAGGATTTCCAGCGCCTTCGCCAGTTCACCCGGCAGGATCGGCTCGCCCGGGGCGTTTGCCACGTCCAGCAGGTTGGCTGCGATCGCCTCGGAGGTGGCGGCGCCGCCCTTCATCATCGCCAGCGCCATCAGCGCAGCACCGTCATAGGACTCGCGGGTGAACGAGCTGGTCGGATCGACGCCAGCGGCGGCGGTGATCGTTTCAAAGGCCTCTGCGCCTGCGCCGGTCGCCCAGGGCACGGTGCCGTAGGAGCCTTCGAGCGCATCGGAGAGTTCCGAGAACAGGTTCGAGCCGAACATGCCGTCCGCCATCACGTAGGTGTCGAATGCACCGGTGTCGTAGGAGGCCTGGATGATGCCCTTGCCGCCCTGGTCGGTGTAGCCGAAGACCATGAGTGCCTGGCCACCGGCCGAGGCCAGCGCGCCGATCTCTGCCGAGTAGTCGGCCTTGCCGTCGTCATGCGGCGCCGACAGCGTCACGGTGCCGTCGAAGGCCGAGGCGAAGGCATCCGCGAGGCCTTTGCCGTAGTCGTTGTTGGTGTAGGTCACCGCAACCTCGGTGATGCCCTTCTCCGCGAGGATTTCCGCGATGACGGCGCCCTGGCGTGCGTCCGACGGCGCAGTGCGGAAGAACAGGCCGTTGTCTTCGGCGGTCGAAAGGGCGGGCGAGGTCGCCGAGGGCGACACCATCGGGATACCGTTCGGCACGGCCACGTTCGACAGGATCGCGCCGGTCACGCCGGAACAGTCAGCGCCCATGATGCCAGCGACACCTTCGGAGACCAAGCGTTCCGCTGCGGCGGTGGCGGCGGCTGCGTCGATGCAGGTCGAGTCCGCGCGCGACGGGGCCAGCGTCACGCCGTCCAGGAACTTGCCCGAGTCGTTGACCTCGGAAATCGCCAGTTCGGCGGCATCCGCCATTGCCGGGGTGATGGATTCGATCGGACCAGTGAAACCGAGGATGATACCGATCTTGGCTTCGCTCGCGTGGCTTTCGGCATAGGCGGCCGAAGCGGTCAGAGCGGCAGCCGTCGTGGCCATCAGCAATTTCTTCATTTGATAACTCCCATGTTGGATCTTGATGTCCTGAGGCGAGCCTAAGCATCGTTTTCCGAAAAGAAAAGGCCCCTCGCGTTGAACTCGGGGGCCCGGACGCCAAGTCAGTCTGGCTTTCCGGCATGGTGGAACCAAATGGTCATTCGGGGGTTCAGGTCCCGGGCAAAAGGAGGAGCGCGATGAAACGGAATTCACTGGTAGCTGTTCTGGCGGGCGGTGCCATCGGCCTGTGCGGCGCCGTGCAGGCCTCGCCGATCCAGACAGAGGCCGGACCAATGGAGATCCTGCCCGTGGTCGAGGGGTTGGACATTCCCTGGGCCTTCGACTTTCTGCCGGACGGCGGGATTCTTGTGACGGAACGCGCCGGGCGGCTGCTGCTGATACGCGATGGCGGGTCGCAGGTCGTCGAAGGCACACCGGAGGTCGTGGACAGCGGGCAGGGTGGCTTGCTGGACGTCATGGTGCCGCGTGATTTCGACACCAGCCGCGAAGTGTTCTTTACCTATGCCCGCAAACAGGGGCGGGGCGCCGGAACCGCCGTGTTCAAAGCCCGCCTGTCCGAGGATGGCACCCGGTTGGAGGATGGCGAAACCATCTTTGAAATCGCTGAGGGTACGCGCGGCGGGCGGCATTTCGGGTCGCGCCTGGTCGAGGCCGAGGACGGGCACCTTTTTGTCACCATTGGTGACCGGGGCGACGGGCCCAAGGCGCAGGACCTGTCGATGCACAATGGCTCTGTGCTGCGCATCACCCGGGATGGCGCCCCCGCGCCGGGCAACCCCTTTGTCGATACAGAGGGCGCCCGGCCCGAAATCTGGTCCTATGGCCATCGCAACCCGCAGGGCGCGGCGCTGGACGGAACGGGACAGCTCTGGGCCGTGGAACATGGGGCCCGTGGCGGAGACGAGGTGAACCGGGTCACGGCGGGCACGAACTATGGCTGGCCGGTGATTTCCTACGGGGTCAACTACAATGGCAGCAAGATCGGCGAAGGCACGCAGAAAGACGGCATGGCCCAACCTGTCTACTTCTGGGATCCTTCAATCGCGCCGTCGGGCATGACCTTTTATGACGGCAGCGTGTCCGACTGGTCCGGCAACGCCTTCATCGGGTCGTTGAAGTTCGACTATATATCGCGGCTGTCGGGTGATCCCCTGTCCGAGGTCGAGCGGATCGAGAGCGATGAAACCCTGCGCGTGCGTGACCTGGACCAGGGGCCGGACGGGGCATTGTGGTTCCTGAGTGTGGGGAACGGGGCGCTTTACCGGATTGTCCCGGCCTCTGGCGGCTGAGGTTTTGCTAGGATTCGTGATGTGACGGCCCCGGACAAACGTCGGGGCCGTCGTCTTTTGTCTGGACGGCGAGCAATATGCCTGACAAAAGTCAGGCAATATCTCTGACCGAGGCCACCATGACCACCAATGCCATTGCCCGCACCCGCCGTTTTCACCGCGCCGTCACCTCCGAGGTTGGTGCGCTCGACTCATCCTTTCTGGGCCGAGGGCGCCCGCTTGGGCCAGCTCGGGTCCTGCATGCGATCGGCAACGGGCTGTCGGACGTGGCCGAGATTCGGGCGCATCTCAAACTGGATTCGGGGCTGATGAGCCGCCTCTTGCGAGGGCTGGAGGATGAGGGGTTGGTCACTGTCACGGCCTCGGAGAGCGATGCGCGCCGCAGAAGCGCCTGCCTGACCCCGGCTGGCAAGGCGGAATTCGCGGAATACGAGGCCCTCTCGGACCAGCAGGCCAGCGCCATCCTGTCCCGCCACCCGCACCCCGAGGCGCTGTTGCAGGCGATGGATCTGGTCGCCACCGCGCTGGGGTTCGACCGCACCGCGATTCAGCCTGTGCCGGTGTCGGACCCGCGCGCGCAGGCCTGTCTTGCGACCTATTACGGCGAACTGGCCCGCCGCTTTCCCGCTGGGTTCGACGTGAGCCTTTCCGCCGATCCCGAAGCACGCGACATGGAACCACCGCGCGGCGCCTTTCTGCTGGCGGTGCTGGACGGCATGGCCATCGGCTGTGCCGGGTTGAAAGGCACCGACAAAGGGTATGCTGAGGTCAAACGGGTCTGGGTCGCGCCTTCGGCCCGGCGCATGGGGCTGGCGGGCCTTCTGATGCGGGCCATCGAGGAAGAGGCGCGGGCACTGGGGATCGCGACGCTGAGGTTGGATACCAACAGTGCCTTGCCAGAGGCGGTGGGTTTCTACCACACGTCCGGCTGGACGGAGATCCCGCGCTTCAACGATGACCCGTATCCGGATGTTTTCTTTGAGAAACACCTGTGAAAAGGGTCAGGGCAGGGTGCGTTCGTAGTAGGCGCTGTCGCACCATTCCCACCCGCCGTAGAGAAAGTTCTTTTCTTCTGTCCTGACGAGGGTGAAGCCCAGTTTCTCCAGCAGCCGTACCGAGCCGGTATTGCGCGGGTCCACCTCCGCCGTGAGGCGGTCGAGGTCCGGGCGGCGGCGGGCGATTTCGGGGATCAGTGCCGAAAGTGCCTCGAAGGTCAGCCCTTGCCCCCAGTAGCCGGGATGCAGGATATAGCCGATTTCCGCATCCCGCCAAATACCAGCCCGCCCGATGCACCGCCCGTCGCATTCGATGGCGAATTCCACCTGGCCGGGCCTGTCCTCCATCAGGAAATGCAGCATTTCACGGGTTTGAGTGATGTCTTCATGTGCAGGGCGCGACCAGTAGCGCATGGCACGCGGGTCCGAAAACACCGTGTGCAATGGCTCCAGATCGGTCAGGCGCGCGGGCCGGAGCAGAAGTCTCTGCGTTCGGATCACACCGACAGGCGCGAGGACTGGGCCCCGCGTTCGCGGTAGGGTGTCGTCTTGTAATGCGCCCGGTAGCATTTGGAAAAATGCGAAGGCGAAGCAAAACCACAGGCCAGCGCCACGTTGATCACGCTCATTTCCGTCTGCATCAGCAGGTTACGGGCCTTTTGCAGGCGCAGTTCCATGTAATAGCGCTTGGGCGACCGGTTGAGGTAGCGCCGGAACAGCCGTTCCAGTTGGCGTGTCGACATGCCGACCTCCTTGGCCAGTACCGCCGGGCTGATCGGCTCCTCGATGTTGCTTTCCATCATCTGGATGACCTGGCTCAGCTTGGGGTGACGCACGCCGATACGGGTCGGCACGCTCAGGCGCTGGGTGTCCTGGTCGGTACGGATCGAGGAATAGATCTGCTGGTCGGCCACCGCCGTGGCCAGCTCCTCGCCGTGGTCATTGGCGATGATCTGCAGGAAGAGGTCGATGGACGAAGTGCCGCCGGCCGTGGTCAGCCGGTTGCCGTCGATGGTAAAGACCGACTTGGTCAGTTCCACCTCGTCGAACTCCTCCGAGAAACTGTCCTGGTTTTCCCAGTGGATCGTCGCCCGCTTTCCATCCAGCAGCCCGGCCTTGGCCAGGCTGTAGGCAGCGGTGCAGAGACCGCCGATCATCAACCCCTTGCGCGCCTCGCGGCGCAGCCAGCTGACCAGGCGTTTCGAGGTTGCCTTTTGCACGTCGGATCCGCCGCAAATCATGATCGCGTCTTCGCGGTGCAATTCTTCCAGATCGCCGTCCAGCTGAAAGACCGTGTCGGTGGAACAGCGCGCGGTCCCGCCGCCTTCGCCGACAATGCGCCATTCATAGAGCTTTTTCTGCGACATCCGGTTCGCCAACCGCAGGCAATCCAGCGCCGCCGCAAAGGACAGCAGCGTGAAATCGTCGAGAAGGACAAAGATGAAACGGCGGGGCTTGGCCGGAACCGTGTCCAGTTCGATGACCTGGCGCTGAGGCGGGGGAAACATGAGGTGCCACCTTCCTGATCGTGCTGCGGCAGCCGGACCGCAGCTGTGTCGAAGCACATGGGCAGAAGTGGTGGTCAGCGTCAAGATGTGTCGCGAAAAACACCGCTGGCCACGCGAAGTGGCGCAGAGTATACAGCCTTTCCGTTAGCGCTCGAAAACGATCAACCGGAGAGAACAGATGACCGAGTGGCAGAAATCGAACTGGCGTGCGAAACCGCGGGTTCAGATGCCCGAGTATACGGACGCCGAGGCCCTGCATGCCGTCGAGGCGCAGCTGGCCAAGTATCCGCCGCTGGTCTTTGCCGGTGAGGCGCGCACGCTCAAGAACCACCTGGCCGCTGCCGGGCGCGGAGAGGCCTTCTTGTTGCAGGGCGGCGATTGCGCCGAGAGCTTTGACCAGTTTTCTGCCGATGCGATCCGGGACACCTTCAAGGTGATGCTGCAGATGGCAATGGTCCTGACCTACGGGGCCAAGGTGCCGGTGGTAAAGGTGGGCCGCATGGCGGGTCAGTTCGCCAAGCCGCGTTCCGCCCCGACCGAGGTCAAGGATGGGGTCGAGCTGCCCAGCTACCGTGGCGACATCATCAACGAACTGGCCTTCACACCCGAGTCGCGCATTCCCGATCCGTCCAAGATGCTGCGCGCCTACACGCAGGCTGCGGCGACGCTGAACCTGCTGCGGGCCTTTTCGACCGGCGGTTACGCCGACGTGCACCAGGTGCATCAGTGGACCCTGGGCTTTACCGAGGGTGAGAAGGCGTCGAAGTACCGCGAGTTGGCGGGACGGATTTCGGACACGCTGGACTTTATCAAGGCGGCCGGCGTGACCGGCGCCCAGGCGCATACTCTGTCGACGGTGGAATTCTACACCTCGCACGAGGCGCTGTTGCTGGAATACGAAGAGGCGCTCTGCCGCCGGGACTCGACCTCCGGCAACTGGCTGGCGGGCTCGGGTCACATGATCTGGATCGGCGACCGCACGCGGCAGCCGGACGGCGCGCATGTGGAATTCGCGCGCGGGGTGCTGAACCCGGTCGGGCTGAAATGCGGGCCCACGACCACGGCCGAGGACCTCAAGGTGTTGATGCAGCGCCTGAACCCGAAGAACGAAGAGGGCAAGCTGACCCTGATCGCGCGTTTCGGCGCCGGCAAGGTCGGTGAAAACCTGCCGCGTCTCATCAAGGCCGTCCAGGAAGAAGGCGCCAACGTGACATGGGTCTGCGACCCGATGCACGGCAATGTCATCAAGTCGGCCACCGGCTACAAGACACGGCCCTTCGACTCGATCCTGCGCGAAGTGCGCGAGTTCTTCTCGGTCCACGAGGCCGAGGGCACGATCCCGGGCGGCGTGCATTTCGAGATGACCGGCCTCGACGTGACCGAATGCACCGGCGGCGTGCGCGAAGTGACCGAAGAGGACCTGTCGGATCGCTACCACACCGCCTGCGACCCGCGTCTGAACGCCTCGCAATCGCTGGAACTGGCCTTCCTCGTGGCCGAGGAACTGGTGGCGCGCCGTGAAAAGGCCAAGGAAGCGGCCAGCGCCTGACGTGGCCTTGCCCCTGAATGAAAAGCGCCCCCGCAGAGTACTGCGGGGGCGCTTTTTCATTTTCCCGGCGTTTTGACGTCAGGCAAAACGACCGTCTTGCTGACAGACCTTGAGATGGCGTTTCGCTCTTGTTGCGCAAAGGTGGATGGTCTGTTCGGTCGAGGTTTTGCCCGGGTCCGAATTGAACCGGTGATCGCAGAGGTCGGGCAGACATTGCGTCTTGGTCTCTCCCGACACCAAGCCGGACACCCGGGAGCTGGGAACACCGTCTTCGGCAAGGGCGCTTTTCCCCCGCTTTTCCAACAGGCTGTCGCGAGTTGGTGTAAGTCATCGCGGACAAAACCCTGATTTCTGAGCATCATGAACAGTTTATGCGAGATTTTCCTAAAGTTATTTTCACTCCAAGGTTGTTCTGAAATGACAGCCGTGCAGACTGTTTCCTGGGTGTAGCGGACTAAAGGAAAGCGAGATAATTCAAAGGATTGAACAGCGCAAAGAAAGAGGCCCCGGGGGGCGTCGGGGCCATCGTCACCTTTTCCGTTGGTGTTCAGTCGTTGCTGACGATCAGCTTGAGGTGGCCATGTTCCGAGACCGGTGTGCCAGGGGTGTCAAGCAGGTCGCTCGGGCGCGGTTCAAAGCGCGCCGGATCTTCGCGCAGCGCCGGGGCCGGTTCCTCGGGGCGGTCGTCCGCCGGGACAATATCTTGTCCGGTCAGGGCCGGCGTGACCTCGACATGGCGCAATACGAAACGGCGCGGGGTGCGGCCGATCCGTCCGTGGGTGACCAGTGCGCCCAGCGCACGGGTCTGGTCCCCGAAGTCCGAGCGCAGCGGCAGAAGCACCATGTTGGCTTCCATGTCGGGCTTGCCGAACCCGCCCTCGGCGGTGAGGTCGATGCGGACGATGCAGGGGCCGGCAAAGAGGTCCGCCACTGCCTGGCCGAACCGCTCGCGGTCCGTGGGCGCGATGAGGCTGGACAGCGGCATCCCGGCGATCTGCATACCCATAAGGTCATTGAGATGCGTGCCAGCCACGCGGATCTTGGCCATCGTGGGCGCAATCCGTTCCATCAGAAAGGCGTTTTCCAGCGCGTCTTCCATGCCGCGCGGGTCGATCTGACTGCGCAGGGGAACGGCATCACGGGCGCATAGTCCGTGCCAATACGCCTCGACCTGTCGCAGCGGCGCCAGCCGTCGCATCTTTTCCCGATCCGTCATCGAAACGACGTCCTCGCCGCTACCACCTTTGCCCAACATGCCAATGCTCCTGTCGTTCGGTGCAGTATGGCGGGGCCCCCTGCCACCAAGCCTGCTTAATCAAGGTTACGAATTCATTACTACCAGAGGTTACTACCAGAGGTTCGCTTCAAATTCGCCCCAATTCTGAACCGAAGGTTAACGAACGGGCAGGGTGCTTGCGCCCGGGCGCGTCTGCCGATACCCCCTTTGGCAGCACGAGGGGAGAGGCGAGATGCGGCAATCCATGACGGGGTTCGCCAGCCAGAACGGCCAGGGACTTGGCCGCAGCTGGACCTGGGAATTGCGCGGGGTCAACGGCAAGGGGCTGGACCTGCGCCTGCGTATGCCGGACGGAATCGAGGGGCTAGAAGCCGGCGTTCGGTCGCGCTGCGCCGAGCGGCTGAAACGCGGGAATGTCCAGGTTTCGCTGAAGCTGGCGGCAGAAGACACCGAGGGCGGCCTGCGGATCGACGAGGCGCAGCTGGCCGCCGTTCTGGCGGCCATGCAGCGGATCGAAAGCGACGCGATGGACAAGGGCCTGTCCCTGGCACCTTCTACGGCGGCCGAGATCGTGGCCCTGCGCGGCGTGCTGACCGCAGAGGTGCCAGAGGCCGACCCCAGGGCGCTGTGCACCGCTCTCCTGGCGGATTTCGACATGGCACTGAACAGCTTTGTCGCCATGCGCCGGTCCGAAGGGACCGCGCTGGCGCGAATTCTGACCCAGCAACTGGACGAAATCACGACCCTGGTCGACGAAGCCGAGGCCGCCGTGGTCGAGCGTCAGCCGCAGCAGGCAGAGCGCCTGCGCGATCAGCTGCGCCGCGTGACAGAGAATGCCGATGGTGTGGACGAGGCGCGGCTGGCGCAGGAACTGGCGCTGATCGCGGTGAAATCCGACATCACCGAAGAGACCGACCGGCTGCGCGCCCATATCGCTGCCGCGCGTGAGCTGCTGGAGGTCAAGGGCGCGGTGGGCCGCAAGTTCGATTTCCTGATGCAGGAGTTCAACCGCGAGGCCAACACGCTCTGTTCGAAATCCGGCGACACGCGGCTGACCCGCGCAGGCCTGGCGTTGAAGACGGTGATCGACCAGATGCGCGAGCAGGTTCAGAACGTGGAGTGACCCTGACCATGACCCCCGACATGACCCGCCGCGGCTTGCTCATCATCCTGTCTTCGCCTTCGGGTGCCGGGAAATCCACCCTGTCGCGCAGGCTATTGGACTGGGATCCGTCCCTGCGGTTTTCCGTTTCGGCCACCACGCGCACGCCGAGACCGGGCGAAGTGGACGGTGAGCATTACCACTTCATGACCGAAGATGCCTTCAAGCGGTCGGTCGCCGAACAGGGGATGCTGGAGCACGCGCATGTGTTCGGAAATTTCTACGGCAGCCCCCGTGCGCCCGTCGAAGAGGCCATCGGCCAGGGCTGTGACGTGCTGTTCGACATCGACTGGCAGGGCGCGCAGCAGATCCGCAATTCTGCGCTTGGCCAACATACGCTGTCGGTCTTCATTCTGCCGCCGTCGATCGAGGAACTGCATCGCCGGTTGGTGACCCGGGGGCAGGACGCGCCAGATGTGATCGCCAAGCGGATGCAGAAAAGCTGGGATGAGATCAGCCATTGGGACGGCTATGATTTCGTGCTGGTGAATGATGACCTGGACGCGACCTTTGACCGGTTGAAGACCATCGTCACAGCAACCCGCCTGCGGCGGTCGCAACAACCCGCGTTGGTCGAGCACGTCCGCCACCTGCAAACCGAATTCGAGGAACTGTCATGACGATTTACGCATTGGACGGGATCGCCCCCGAGATTGCCGGAGACGCCTGGGTGGCGCCGGATGCCAACCTGATCGGGAAGGTGGTGATGGAGGCGAAATCCTCGGTCTGGTTCGGTTGCACCCTGCGCGGCGATAACGAGGAAATCCGCCTGGGCGAGGGCTCGAACCTGCAGGAGAATACGGTCTGCCATACCGACATGGGCTATCCGCTGGTGATCGGCAAAGGCTGCACCATCGGGCACAAGGTCATGCTGCACGGTTGCACCATCGGGGACAACACGCTGATCGGCATGGGGGCGACGATCCTCAACGGCGCGAAGATCGGCAAGAATTGCCTGATCGGCGCGGGCGCGCTTGTGACCGAGGGCAAGGAGATCCCCGACGGCAGCCTGGTGATGGGCATGCCCGGCAAGGTGGTACGCCAGCTAGACGAGGCGGCCATCGAGGGACTGAAGAAATCCGCCCTTGGCTACCAGGCCAATGCGGCACGCTTTGCCGCGGGCCTGAAACCGGTCTGAGGCCCGGTCAACGCGGAAGCGGCTTCATCTGGTCGGCGTGAATCGTCGGCAGGGTCGTTTCGCGCTGTTCGGAATGGAGGCCGTGCGACCGCCAGGTGCCGTCGTCGCACAGGCGCATGTGCATGAAGGCGCGATACGCGGGGATCGCAAAGGCCGATCCGCGCAGGATATAGGTCTCGTGCAGGCCGACGATGAAAGCGCGGGCGTCATCGGTGAACCGGGCCGCCCGGCAAAGCCGGTGGTATTCCGTGGCGCCGATCTGGGCAAATGTCTCGCGCGCGGCCTTTGCATTGACAATCCACTCGTCATGCGTGGCAAAGACGCGTTCCGTGTCAGGGGCGCTGATCCGGTTGGGAATCGCGATCGAGTCGGCCAATTGGTCCCAGTCGCGCGCCCAGAAGAGCACGTTGATGCGGTCCAGGCAGGCCTGGTAGATCGCCTCGGCCTGCGGATCCGTTTCCGAGACGATGTCGTCCACCTCTGGCTTTGGTGTCCACATGACCTGCTTCCTGACTACTGAGCCCCCGACCCCGGAGGCCGACGGTTCTGATACAGGCTTGGACGTAGCGGTCAATTCTGCATTGGGATAGGGGGAACGAATTCTGGAGTGTGTGCGTGTCTTGCGAAGATGGATTGCGATGGCTTTCCGGGGCTATCGACGGCGCCGGGACGATGGGCTAAGCATCGCCGGCGCAGACAGAAGGAACCGTGAGACATGAAAAAAACCCTGCAACGTCCAGCCGGTTGGCCCGCGTCGCTTTCCACGCCGGTGGTTTCTCCGATTGCCCCTTCGGTGGTCTATGCCTCGGCTTCGCCGGACGAGTTGGACTCGCAGTACGAAGGCCGCGAAACCGGCTATACCTACGCGCGTGAGGGGCACCCCAATGCTGATGTCCTGGCACAACGCATCGACGCCCTGGAAGGGGCCAGCGGCGGGTTGGTGGTCGGGTCCGGCATGGCGGCGGTCAGCGCGGTCCTGCTGGGGCTGTGCAAGACCGGCGATCATGTGATCGGCGCCGACCAGCTCTATGGCCGGTCGCTGCGCATGATGGCCGAGGATCTGCCGCGGCTGGGAATCGCGACCTCGCTGGTGGATGCCACGGATGCCAAGGCCGTTGCAGAGGCGATCCGCCCGGAAACCCGGCTGGTGCTGATCGAGGTGGTCTCGAACCCGACGATCCGCATTGCCGACCTGGACGCGGTGGCAGAGGTCTGCGCCGAGCGTGGGGTACTGCTGGTGGTGGACAACACCTTTACCACGCCGCTGGGCATCCGGCCCTTTGAACACGGGGCGGACATCGTGCTGCATTCCGTGACCAAGTTGCTGGCCGGCCATTCCGACGCCACCCTTGGATGGGTGGCCGCCAAGGACCCGGCGCTGGCCGAGCGGATGCGCATCTTTGCCGTCACGACGGGCATGACGCCCAGCCCCTTTGATTGCTGGCTGGCCGAACGTGGCCTGGCCACTTTTGCGCTGCGCTACGCGCGGGCGCAGGACACGTCGCAACGGCTGGCGGATTACCTTTCGGGCGCCGAAGGCGTGAAACGTGTGCTTTATCCCACCCGTCCCGATCATCCCGATGCGGCGCGCGCGCAATCGCTGCTCAAGGGGCAGGGCGGCCACATGGTCAGTTTCGAGATCGAGGGCGGGCGCGCGGCGGCCAATGCCTTTGCCGAGGCCGCGAGCGGTATCGCCTTTGCGCCCACCCTGGGTGACGTCGGCACCACGCTGTCGCATCCGGCCTCGTCCTCGCACCGGGCCCTGACGCCCGAGGCGCGCGCCAAGATGGGCGTGTCCGAGGGGTTCTTCCGGGTTTCCGTGGGGCTTGAAGATCCTGAAGCGCTGATAGCCTGTTTCGGCGACGGGCTGGCCGCCGCACGAGGCGCTGCCTGATGTCCGACTTCGTCGCCGGTTTCGTGGACGCGGTGCCAATGCCCGCTCTGGTGATCCGCAGCGACGAACGGATCGCGGCAGCGAACGAACCGGCCCGCGCCCTTCTGGGGGCGGGCATCGGGGGGCGGCATTTCCTGACCGCCCTGCGCCAGCCGCAACTTCTGGACGCGATCGAGAACTGTCTGCGCGACCGGGCGCCGCGCGCCACCGACTACCTTGGCAACGACGGGCGTCAGGACACCACCTTTCGCGTCTCCGTCCGGCCGGTGGACCTGCCCACTGGCGGCGGCGTCCTTGTCTGCTTCGAGGACGTGACCCACGCGCATCAGTTGGTGCAGATGCGGCGCGACTTCGTCGCCAACGTCAGCCACGAACTGCGCACGCCGCTGACCGCGCTGATCGGGTTCATCGAAACCCTGAAAGGCCCGGCCCGGAACGATCCCGCCGGACAGCAGCGGTTCCTCAACATCATGGAAGCCGAGGCCCACAGGATGAACCGCCTTGTCGGCGATCTTCTGTCCTTGAGCCGGGTCGAAGCCGAAGAGCGCGTGCGCCCGACCTCGCGTCTGGATCTGGCAGAGCTGGTCTTGTCCACGATCCAGAGCCTGACCCCGATGGCCGAGAATAATGACGTGAGGCTGGCCCATGACCTGCCGGAGGGGCAACGCGTCGTGGTTGCCGCGGACGAGGACCAGTTGCGGCAGGTGCTGACCAATCTGATCGAGAACGGCATCAAGTACAGCGGCAAGGGCAGCACGGTCACGGTGCGCCTGACCGCCCCAGACTACATCCCGCGTCTTCAGGGGCAGGGGGTGACGCTGGTGGTCGAGGACAGCGGCGCAGGCATAGATCCAATCCACCTGCCGCGCCTGACGGAACGGTTCTACCGTGTCGACAGCCATCGTTCGCGCGAGATGGGCGGCACGGGACTAGGCCTTGCCATCGTCAAGCACATCGTGAACCGCCACCGCGGGCGGCTGCGGATCGACAGCGAAAAGGAGCAGGGGACCCGGTTCACGATCACCCTGCCCGTGGGGTGATCCGGTACGGGCCCGGGTGCCCCTGTCAGTCGGCTTTCTTGCGCTCTACGGGGCTTGCGAGCTTGAGGCTGGTGTAATGTGTCTGTGCCGCGCCCTGCGGTGCGCGGCCTCGGAAATAGTGTTTCTGCCAATTGCTGCCATCATCTGGGCGGGTCTTCTGCTCCTCGATGAAGGTTTTCCGGCTTTCGGCAAAGGATGAGACGCGCGAGGCGAGGTCGGGCGTATCGGCCAACTCGCCGATTTCGATCCGGGTTTCTTCGATCTCGGCCAGTCGAACCGGGAAGAACATGCAGAAGGGCTCGTCCTTCTCGAAACGGATCCAAGCCTGCCTGAACATTAGGCGCCAGTTCATCGTGAAGGTGAAGGGGAGCCAGTCGGTCTCGACGATGCCGCTGAGGGGCATGATACCCTGCTTTGGACAGTTGACCGGTCCCGTCAGATAAAGCGCATGGCCCGGATCGGTTTCGAACACCGCGCCGATGTGGAAAGTCAGGATGCCGTGGCCGAAATGGGAAACCGCCGGGGGAGTGTCCGGCTCGTCGTATTCGAACTCCAGTTTCGGCCTGTCGTCATCCCCGATCATACGCACCCGGAATCCCGATGGGCAGAGCACCTGCCAGCCATGAGAATTGGCGATGTTGAGCGGCAGGCAGCGATAGGCAAATCGATTCGCGGTCTTGTCCATCCACCGGCGCGCCACCGGTGCCGGTTCTACCCGGATCGTATGACCGGGCAGTCTGTGGATGCGGATCGTTGAACTCATTGGCTTTTCTCCTGTGCCTGCCAAATTCATCGGCCCGCGACTCGCTTCGGCCTCACCCTCGATGATTCGGCTTGCCGCTGTTCGCGCGAACCGGGATAGCGGCAAAATCTGGCGGTCCAGCGGCGCATTTTCGGCATTTTCCGTTTTGTCTCCACCTTGCGGTTCGAAATTGCACGGGCAAGAATACGCCACATGGTTGTGCCGATAGAGCGTGAAACCCGTGAGTGCCGAGTTGCCCTAGCGTAACCAGCGAGATGTCGCGGGCGATTCAGGGCATGTCATAAAACTGTTACCCAGGCGTCACAAAACTATAGCGCGGGGCCTTTAGCCGTCCGGACCAAGGTCATCGTGGGGATGACTGATTCCTAAGCTCAGGGAGCTATCCATGACATTCGCTAAACTGACCGCCTCGACCCTGGCGATCGCAGCCGTTTCGGCCACCGCAGCCGTTGCCCGTGACAACATCCAGGTTGCCGGTTCCTCGACCGTTCTGCCCTATGCATCGATCGTTGCAGAAGCTTTCGGTGCCAACACCGACTTCCCGACGCCGGTCGTTGAATCGGGCGGCTCCTCGGCTGGCCTCAAGCGCTTCTGCGAAGGCGTGGGCGAAAACACCATCGACGTCGCCAACGCGTCGCGCGCCATCCGCGAAAAAGAGATCAAGGCCTGCGCCGAAAACGGTGTGACCGACATCATCGAAGTCCGCATCGGCTATGACGGCATCGTCTTCGCCTCGCAGGCAGACGGCCCGGCCTTCAACGCCTTCACCCCCTCCGACATCTTCAACGCCCTGGCGCCGAAGGTTGTGGTCGACGGCGAGCTGGTCGACAACCCCTACACCAAGTGGAACGCGTTCAACGCCGACCTGCCGGACGCTGAGATCCTTGCCTTTATCCCGGGCACCAAGCACGGCACCCGCGAAGTGTTCGAGGAAAAAGTGATCGCGGCTGGCTGTGAAGCCACCGGCGCTTACGATGCGATGATCGCGGCCGGCATGTCCGAGGACGACGCCGAGGACGCTTGCCTGATGGTTCGCACCGACGGCCGTTCGGTCGACATCGACGGCGACTATACCGAGACCCTCGCCTCGATCGACGCCAACGCCCACGGCATCGGCGTGTTCGGCCTGGCGTTCTACGAGAACAACACCGACAAGCTGAAGGTCGCCACCATGTCGGGCGTCGAGCCCACGACCGAAAGCATCGCCTCGGGTGAATACCCGGTGTCGCGTCCGCTGTTCTTCTACGTCAAGAAAGCCCACATCGGCGTGATCCCCGGCCTGAAGGAATACGCCCAGTTCTTCATCGCCGACGAACTGGCCGGCCCCTCCGGCCCGCTCGCCAACTATGGCCTGGTGTCCGACCCCGAGCTGGCCAAGACCCAGCAGATGGTCGCCGACGAAGTCGTGATGGGCGAAGGCATGTAATCCACCCTTCGGGGTTGATTGCACCTGACGCCTGCGGGGGCGGCATATTCCGCCGCCCCCCATTCTTTTTGGACCTTTTCAACTATTCCTGACTTCGGGGGGCACATGCCTGTTATCTGGCTCATCGTGATCGTGCTTGCGCTGGCGGTCGCCGGGTTCATCCTCGGCCGGACCCGCGCGATGCAAAGCGCCGGAGGCGACCGTCGGCATCTGCACTCGCTGCCGACCTACTATGGCTCGAACGTGGCGCTGAAGGCCGCCGTTCCGGCCATTCTGCTGATGGTCGTCTGGCTGGTGGCCCAGCCCTTCTATGTCAACAGCGTCGTCTCCGGCATGATCCCGGACAGCGCGGTCGCCGACGGATCCAGCCGGGGCCTTGTACTGGCCGAAGTGCGCCGCGCGGCGGACGGTCTGGACAACGCGGTCGCCCTGGGGGCGATTTCCGAAGAGTTCGCCCGCAACGCCCGCGCAGATTTCACCGATGTGACCACCCGCCTCAAGGAGGCGGGCCAGATCGTGACCACCCAGATCACCCAGCCCGTGCTGCGGGCGGCGCAGAAATACCGAGTGATGAACGCGACCGGCAACATGATCATGTCCGGTGTGGTGATCCTGATCGCGCTGCTGGGCATCTTCTGGGGCCTGCGTGAGACCAACAAGGACTTTCGCGCCCGCAACGTCGTCGAGAAAAGCGTGTTGGCGCTGCTGATCGCCGCGGCCTCCATCGCGGTGCTGACCACGGTCGGGATCGTCCTCTCGCTGATCTTCAACACCATCGAGTTCTTCCGCCTGTACCCGGCCTCCGAGTTCTTTGGCTCGCTGACCTGGTCGCCTTCCTTTGGCGGCGGGTCCGAGCTGGGCGTTCTGCCGCTGCTCTGGGGCACCTTCTACATCTCTCTGGTGGCGCTGATCGTGGCGGTGCCGATCGGGCTGTTTGCCGCCGTCTACCTGTCCGAATACGCCTCCAAGCCGGTGCGCAGCTTTGCCAAGCCGATGCTGGAGGTGTTGGCCGGTATCCCGACCATTGTCTACGGTCTCTTTGCGCTGCTGACCATCGGCCCGATGCTGCTGAGCGCCTTCGGCCCCGACGGCACTGGCTGGATGAGCGGGCAGCGCGCCGTCGTCACCGCCGGCCTGGCCATGGGCATCATGTTGATCCCCTTCGTCAGCTCTCTGTCCGATGACATCATCAACGCGGTGCCGCAGGCGATGCGTGACGGGTCCTACGGGCTGGGCGCCACCAAGTCCGAAACCATCAAGCAGGTTATCCTGCCCGCCGCCTTGCCGGGGATCGTCGGCGCCGTTCTGCTGGCGACCTCGCGGGCCATCGGAGAAACCATGATCGTGGTGCTGGGGGCAGGGGCCGCCGCGCGGCTCAGCCTCAACCCTTTCGAGGCCATGACCACCGTGACCGCCAAGATCGTCAGCCAGCTGACCGGCGACAGCGACTTTGCCTCGCCCGAGGCGCTGGTGGCCTTCGCCCTGGGCATGACCCTCTTCATCATGACGCTGGGGCTGAACGTCTTCGCCCTCTACATCGTGCGCAAATACCGGGAGCAGTACGACTAATGACCGACGCAAGCATGGATACGCCCCAACCGCGCCGGGCCAAGACTTCGTTGATGACCGAGGATGCGCGCACCAAAAAGCGCAATGCGTCGGAAAAGCGGTTCCAGGCCTACGGGATCGCCGCCATCGCCACCGGCCTGTTCTTCCTTGTTGTCCTGGCCTTCTCGATCGTGCGGTCGGGTCTGCCGGCCTTCACCACTACCGTGGTCGACGTCAACTTTACCCTGACGCAGGCACAGTTCGACGAGGCCGAGGGTCAGCTGTTCAAGACCAAGGCCTATTCGGGCTACTTCATCACCGCCCTGCAGCAAAAGCTGGAGGCCGAGAACGTGCAGGTGGCCTTTGACGAGGCGGCCATCGAACGGATCATGGGCAAGATCGGCGGCACGCTGCGCGAATACTACACCGCCAACCCCGATCAGCTGGACGAGGAAGTGGCCTTCAAGCTGAACGCCGCTTCGCGCGTCGACGGGTACTTCAAGGGCCGCGTCCAGCGCGAAACCCTGCAGGACAGCCGCTTTCTGACGCTGGCCGATCTGGACCTTGTCGATGCGCTTGCCGAGGCGGGCATTGTTCACACAACCTTTAACTGGGGCTTCATCACCGGGGCAGACTCTGGCGTGGACAACCCCGGCGGCGCCGGGATCGGGGCCTCTGTCGTGGGCTCGTTCTTCATGATGCTGGTGGTGCTGTTCCTGTCGCTGCCCATCGGTGTCGCCGCCTCGATCTATCTTGAGGAATTCGCGCCGCAGAACCGCTGGACGGACATAATCGAGGTGAATATCTCGAACCTTGCCGCCGTGCCTTCCATCGTCTTCGGCATCCTGGGCCTGGCCGTCTTCATCCAGTTCATGCACCTGCCGCAATCCGCGCCGCTGGTTGGTGGCCTGGTCCTGACGTTGATGACCCTGCCGACGATCATCATCTCGACCCGCGCCTCGCTGAAGGCGGTGCCGCCCTCGATCCGGGACGCGGCACTGGGGGTTGGCGCCTCCAAGATGCAGTCCGTGTTCCACCACGTCCTGCCGCTGGCCATGCCCGGCATCCTGACCGGGACCATCATCGGCCTGGCGCAGGCCCTGGGGGAAACCGCACCTCTGCTGTTGATCGGCATGGTCGGCTTTGTCGCCCGTGGCTATCCCGATGGCCTCATCGGCGGGTTCACCGACCCGAATTCGGCCATGCCCGCCCAGATCTACACCTGGGCCGCGCGCGCCGATCAGGCATTTTATGAAAAGGCCTGGGGCGGTATCATCATCCTGCTGATCTTCCTGCTGACCATGAACATCATCGCAATCATTCTGCGCCGCCGCTTCGAGCGTCGCTGGTAAGGTTCGGGCAGCGGATCTAGGAGAGAGTAACTATGTACGACGCACCGCATACGGAGAGAGACGTGGACCAGCAGGACATCAAGATCAGCGCCCGCAAGGTGCAGGTCTATTACGGCACCACCCACGCTATCAAGGACGTGGACTGTGACATCGAAGACAAGACCGTCACCGCCTTCATCGGCCCGTCGGGCTGCGGCAAGTCGACCTTCCTGCGCTGCCTGAACCGGATGAACGACACCATCGACGTCTGCCGCGTCGAGGGCGACATCTCGATCGACGGCGAGGACATCTACGACAAGCGGGTCGACCCGGTCCAGCTGCGCGCCAAGGTCGGCATGGTCTTTCAAAAGCCCAACCCCTTTCCGAAGTCGATCTACGACAATATCGCCTACGGTCCGCGCATCCACGGCCTTGCCAAGAACAAGGCCGACCTGGACGAGATCGTCGAGAAGAGCCTGCGCCGTGGCGCCATCTGGGACGAGGTCAAGGACCGGCTGGACGCGCCGGGCACGGGGCTGTCGGGCGGCCAGCAACAGCGTCTGTGCATCGCCCGCGCCGTTGCCACCGAACCCGAGGTCCTGCTGATGGACGAACCCTGTTCGGCGCTTGATCCGATTGCCACCAGCCAGGTCGAGGAACTGATCGACGAACTGCGGCAGGATTACTCGGTCGTCATCGTGACCCACTCGATGCAACAGGCCGCGCGCGTCAGCCAAAAGACCGCCTTCTTCCACCTGGGCAACCTCGTGGAATTCGGCGACACCGGCAAGATCTTCACCAACCCGGTGGACAGCCGGACGGAAAGCTACATCACGGGACGGATCGGCTAATGTCTGAACTCAAGCAACATATCGCCAGCGCCTTTGACCGCGATCTCGAAGGGGTGCAGGCGCAGATCATGAAGATGGGGGGGCTTGTCGAGGTCGCCATTCTGCAAGCCGCCAAGTCGCTGGAAACCCGCGACGAGGAACTGGCCGAAAAAGTGCGCCGGGACGATGCTGCCATCGACGCCCTGGAAGAGAGCCTGAACGAAGAGGCGGCCCGGGTGATCGCGTTGCGTGCGCCGATCGCCTCTGACCTGCGCGTGGTCCTTTCGGTCATGCGCATGTCCGCCAACCTGGAACGCATGGGGGATCTCAGCAAGAACATTGCCAAGCGGACCGGCGTGCTGGTCCAGATGCAGCCCATCGGCGGCACAGCGACGTCTCTGCGCCGCATGGCGCGCGAGGTCGAACTGATGCTCAAAGACGCGCTGGACGCCTATATCCAGCGGGACGAGGCCCTGGCCGAGGACGTGATCGAGCGTGACCTGGATGTGGACCAGATGTATAACACGCTGTTCCGCGAATTCCTGACCTTCATGCTGGAAGATCCGCGTAACATCACCGCCTGCATGCACCTGCATTTCATCGCCAAGAACATCGAGCGTATGGGGGATCACGTGACCTCGATCGCGGAACAGGTGGTCTTCCTGACCTCCGGCCGCAAGCCGGATGAACCCAGGGTAAAGGCTGACCGGACATCCTCGGATGCCGGGCTGGCGCCGGATATGGACGTGGACGGAGATTGAGCACATGGCCGCAGATCAGCCGACAGTCTTGGTGGTCGAGGATGAAGCCGCACAGCGTGAGGTCCTGACCTACAATCTCGAAGCCGAAGGGTTCCGCGTCACACGGGCCGAGAACGGCGAAGAGGCGCTGGTGCTGATCGACGAGGAAAGCCCGGACATCATCGTCCTGGACTGGATGCTGCCCAATGTCTCGGGGATCGAGGTCTGCCGCCAAATCAAGACGCGCCCCGAGACGCGCAGCGTGCCGATCATCATGCTTTCGGCCCGGTCCGAAGAGGTGGACCGGGTCCGCGGGCTAGAGACCGGGGCGGATGACTACGTGGTCAAACCCTACTCGGTGATCGAGCTCATGGCCCGGGTGCGCGCCCAGCTGCGCCGCGCACGTCCCGCCGCCGCCGGTCTGCGGCTGGAATACGAGGATATCGTTCTCGACAGCGAGACGCACCGCGTGACGCGCGGCAGCAAGCCGCTGAAACTGGGGCCGACGGAGTTCCGTCTGCTGACGACGTTCATGGAAAAGCCGGGCAGGGTCTGGTCACGCGAACAGTTGCTCGACCGGGTCTGGGGGCGTGACATCTATGTCGACACCCGCACCGTGGACGTACATATCGGGCGCCTGCGCAAGGCGCTGTGCCAGCATGGCGGCAACGACCCGCTGCGCACGGTGCGCGGTGCCGGCTACGCTCTGGGCTGATCATGATGGGGCAGGGCGGTGTTTTGTTCACCGCCCGCGACACCACCGGGTATAGCAGACCTGGCTCGCCCGCCGCATATGATCGCTTGATCTGAGACAGGAACGCGTCATCTTGATGCCGTGCAGCAGGTGAGGATGCATCCGGTGATACGCGGCTTTCTGACAGTATTGGCCTTCATGGCGCCGCTTGGCGCGGTTCAGGCCCATGAGGTGCGTCCGGCAATCGCCGATCTCACGACAGAGGACGGTCGCGTATCTCTGGTCCTGCGTATGAGCATGGAGCCGGTGCTGGCCGGGATCGACCTTGAAGGTGTCGAAGACACCAACGAGACTGATCGTTCGGACGCCGTCGACCAATTGCGCGCATTGCCGGCCGAGGCCTTCCGAAAGCGCATCGAGGCGGACACCGGGGACGTGCTGGACAAGGTGACGATCCAGGTGGACGGAACCGCCGTCGCGCTGCGCGTGACAGAGGTTCAGGTCGACGAGATCCCCGACATTTCGCTTCCAAGGGAATCCCGGCTGTTCCTGACCGGCGCTTTGCCCGATGGGACGCAGGCCTTGCGTGTCGGCTGGCCGTCTGAATATGGCACGCTGATCCTGCGTCAGATGGACGTGGACGACGGGTTCACAGGATACCTGACGGGCGGGTATTCCGACCCTATCGCCATCGAGAACGACAGCGGCTGGGGCTTTCTTGACGGGATCTTTCGCTGAGCCGCTGTCCCGGTGGCCCTTTGTGCCTTGCGCCCGTGGTGAAAGCGCTGTAATGGCACCGCCACGAACCCCGCAGGCGGGGGCGGGCCTATTGGACAGACATCCCCAAAGGTCCACCGGTTGAGGCATCTGCCTTGATCCCCCGCCGAGGATTTAAACCGGAAAGGATAGAAGGCATGGCTCTTCCCGAGTTCAACATGCGTCAGCTGCTGGAAGCTGGCGTTCACTTTGGCCACCAGACGCAGCGCTGGAACCCCCGCATGGGCGAGTTCATCTACGGTGCGCGCAACGGCATCCACATCATGGACCTGACGCAGACCGTCCCGATGCTGGACGCTGCTCTGAACGCCATCCGCGAATGTGTGGCCAAGAACGGCCGTGTGCTGTTCGTCGGCACCAAGCGTCAGGCCGCTCAGCCGATCGCTGAAGCCGCCGAGAAATGCGCCCAATACTACATGAACCACCGCTGGCTGGGCGGCACGCTGACCAACTGGCAGACCGTGTCGAAGTCGATCAACCGCCTGCGCGAGATCGATGAGCAGATGGAAGGTGGCGCCGAGGGCCTCACCAAGAAAGAGCGCCTCCACATGGAGCGTGACCAGGCCAAGCTGCAGGCGTCGCTGGGCGGGATCCGTGAAATGGGCGGCGTTCCGGACATGCTGTTCGTCATCGACGTCAAGAAAGAAGCGCTGGCCGTCGCCGAAGCCAACAAGCTGGGCATCCCGGTCGTGGCCATTGTCGACACCAACTGCTCGCCCGATGGCATCGACTACATCATCCCCGGCAACGACGACGCGGCCCGCGCCATCGCGCTGTACTGCGACCTCGTCAGCCGCGCCGCGCTGGACGGCATGACCGGCCAGATGGAAGCAGCCGGCATCGACCTGGGCGCGCTCGAGGAAGCGCCGACCGAAGAACTGGCCGAAACCGCCGGGACCGCCGAGAGCTGATCCCGCGGACCCGTGTCGCAAAAACGATACAGGCCCGTGACATGAGGGGTGGCCAAGGCCCGGGGAATTCCCTGGGGGCCGGGGCCACCCGACCTCCTGCAAAAAGATGATGAGGAGAGCCAAGACATGGCGATCACTGCAAAACAGGTGAAAGAACTGCGCGAAATGACCGGCGCAGGCATGATGGACGCCAAGAAGGCGCTGACCGAAACCGACGGCGATTTCGACGCGGCCATCGACTGGCTGCGCACCAAGGGCCTGGCCAAGGCGGCCAAGAAATCCGGCCGTACCGCCGCAGAGGGCCTGGTGGCCGTCAAGGTCGACGGTGGCAAGGGCGTGGCCGTCGAGGTCAACTCGGAAACCGATTTCGTCGCCAAGAACGCAGAGTTCCAGCAAATGGTTGCCGGCATCGCCGAAACCGCGCTGAACGTGGCGGATGTCGAGGCGCTGAAAGATGCGGACATGGGCGGCAAGCCCGTGAACGAGCGCATCACCGACGCCGTCGCCAAGATCGGCGAGAACATGTCGCTGCGCCGCATGGCCGCTGTCGAAGGTGACGTTGTGGCCGCCTACGTCCACAACGCCGCCACTGACGGCATGGGTCAGATCGGTGTTCTGGTCGCCATGAAAGGCGGCTCGGAAGAGTTCGGCAAGCAGGTTGGCATGCACATCGCAGCCATGAACCCCGCCGCGCTGAACGAAGCCTCGCTGGATCCGGCTGTTGTCGAGAAGGAAAAGCAGGTCCAGATCGACATCGCCAAGGAATCGGGCAAGCCCGACGCCGTGATCGAGAAGATGATCATCGGCCGCATGAAGAAATTCATGGCCGAAGTGACCCTGCTGGGCCAGGCTTTTGCCTTGGACACCGACAAGACCGTCGAGCAGGCCGCCAAGGACGCCGGGGCCGAGATCGTCGGCTTTGTTCGTCTGCAGGTCGGCGAAGGCATCGAGAAGAAAGAAGAGGATTTCGCAGCCGAGGTCGCGAAAGCCGTTCAGGGCTGAATCAGTCCAGAAAGGGCAGGGCGCGTGCCTGTCCTTGCGAATCGACAGGGGCGCCGGACAGATGTTCGGCGCCTTTTTCATGTCCTTGTTGCAGGAAACGCGGCGCTGATGAGCGGTGCCTCGCCGGTACGGAGTATCCGCGGGCACGTTGCTTGTACGCGGCGTATGTCACGCTTAAGTTGAATGTGAAGAGGAATTCGGGGCCCCCGGTTGAGACATTGGGGATGAGATCCAGGGACCCCGAAAGGATGCTGGCCGACGGAAGGCGATAATTGCCCCCGTCGTACCAGCGCCCGGCTTGCACCGGAGGTTCCGCAGGGCCCGGTAATACGCGGGTTGCGGCCCCTTCGTTCCATGGCCAAAGCCACCACTCACGGAACGCTTGAACATTCGCAATTTACCCGAGGTTAAGGAAGTACGGATTTCCTGACCAAAGAGTAAAAGGGAAAAATTCACGCGAGAGTCACGCAGATGCAAGGCGCTAACGCCTTGCATCTGCGTGGTTTCCCGGAGTTGGCGCTTATTGTGCTTCGAGAATGTACATCTGGTTGTGAAACGCGGCCTTGGCGACGGCCTGGGCCGTGGTTTCCACGTTCAGCGTCTCACGCGCCAGGCGCAGGTGTTTTTCGATGGTGGCCTGTGTCAGCCCCATGATCTGCGCGATATCCTGCATGGTCTTGCCATCGCCGACCCATTCCAGCGCCTCGCGCTGGCGCGGTGTCAGGTTCTGACCGGACAGGGGCAGGGGCAGGGTCAGGATCTTGAGATGCACGAGGTTGTTCAACAGGACGATGTCCTGACCGTGCTCTGCCCAGATCGCGTCTGCCTCATCCTGGTTCATCTCGGCCCGCGTGGTCAGAGAGATCGCCCCCTTGGCCCGGTGCGAGACCGACTGGAAGCTGATCGTATAGCCTGCGTGCACCTTGTGCTGCAGGTTGAAGGCCACGACCTTGGCGGCCTTGTCGTCAAGCGTACCCTTGTTGATCTGTTCGACCATGACGCGCCAGCTGCAGTGGCCCGCGTTCTCCAGCGCCCAGCGAACCATCGGAGCGTGGCGATACAGCCCGTCCTCGACAAACCCTTTGCGATAGGCGGGCGTATGGTTGGTCAGCACGATGAAATCGTTCGGGTCGCCGAAACTTGTCGCCGTCAGAAAACGCGTGAACCCGTAAAGCAACCTGTCAAAGCCGTAGCTGTCCATCTTGGCGCAGTGCTTTTCCCAGAGGTCCTGAACCTCTTCGGCATTTGTCACCTCGATCAGGTAGTCTCGCAGTTCAGGTGTCATCACCGGGTCTCCAGGTAGCCGAGCAGGGCGTCTATGGCCAGTTTATACCCGTTTGCGCCGAAACCCGCTATCACTCCGATTGCGACAGGCGCGATAAAGGACCTGTGCCGGAATTCCTCGCGCGCGTGAACATTCGACAGATGCAGTTCGACAGTGGGCATTTCGGCCCCTTTGATGGCGTCCATCATGGCAATCGAGGTGTGGGTGTAGGCACCCGCGTTCAGGACGATACCGGCATGGGTGCCGCGCGCGTCCTGGATGTGGGTCACAAGCGCGCCCTCGTGGTTCGACTGGGCGCAGACCACATCGACCCCGCGCGCCTTGCCGTGTTCGACGCTCATCGCCTCGACATCGGCCAGCGTCGTGTGGCCGTAGATCTCTGGCTGGCGGGTGCCCAGCAGGTTGAGATTTGGTCCGTTGAGGACAAGGATCGAGGTCATTGATTGGTCTCCGGGCTTTGGCCCGGTGGTAAAAGCATGCCGGTCGACCTGTCCAGTCGCCCGACCGGATCGACCCACCAAAGTCGGGGCGCAGTTGCGAAACCGCCTCAGGCCAAACAATCCCTGATTGCAGCCGATTTCAAAAGGAACTCGGGCCTGGTGTATCCGAATGCGCGTCTGGAAAAGGCTTGTCAGCCTCTCAAGCACCAGACTAGGCTGGAAATTCAACTTATAGGAAAGGGGTTATTATGCGTTTCTTGTTTACCAAAGTATTTGCAGACGATCCGGAAACCTATGTTTCGGCCAAGCTTTCGGCAATCCACAAAGAGGCCGATGAACAGTCCATCCTTGCGCCCAGTACGCAGGCCGCGCTTGTTCATCAGGATCATCCGGACTTGGCGCTGATGCCCGAAGATGGGCTGCCGGATATACCCGAAGACCAGGCCGCGGATTTTGAGACTGCGATGCGCTGCGCGCGTTTCGAGGCTTCGGCGGAAATTCCGAGACTGCCGGGAGAAACCATCCAGAGCGAACGGTTTACCTACCTGACTGCGCCATTGGGCGACATTGCCGCCGGCACCGGGGCGTTGGTGCGGACCACAAACCAGGCCGAGTTGACAATTCTGTTCCCCGAAGTCCGGATTGTCGACGGCAGGCTGGTGCGGGATGAGCGGTATTTTCAGCCAGACAGCCCCGACACCGGCGCTGTCGTCAGCCCTATGATCGCCGGTATCGACGACCTTGCTCTCGAAGCGGCGAGCGCAATCGCCTCCAAGATCGCGGCGAAGATTGGCGAAAAGATCGGCGACAAGATATACGAGTCGATCTTCGGACCCGAGGACGTGCCGTCCTACTTCAGCGAGGTTTACAAGAAGCTTCACGAGATGTTCAAACAAGAGATCGACGGATCGGTGATCAGCCAGATCAACGGCCATGTGAACGGTTTCCGGGGTTGGCTGGAGGATGAATTCATTCCCATGCGCGCCAGCGGGCGCGACCGTGACACTCTGCTTGGGCTTCTCGATGACTGGCAGGAAAAGTTCGCCGCGGACGTCATCGGCCCGCTCGAGGAAAAGCGGTTCCGCAAGGCCGGTTTGCCGGTCTACCAGCTCGCCGGGAGCACGGTGTTGCTGATCGACACGATCCAGGCCGAGGTCGACGTGGGCGAGGATGGCGACGTCCTGAAATCCAGCTACACCGTGTCCCGCAAAAGCCATGCCGAGCGTTTCGCGGATCATGTGACCAAGACGTACTACGACATGCTGAACGATATCGAGAACTCGGTCGAGGTTCTCGATCACACGATCTACAATCAGGGATCTGACGTTTGCACGCCAAACGGTTGTCACACGGCCAAGGGCACCACGACCCCGCAGTACGAGGTCTTTGATCACTGGACGGGTTACAAGAGCGGCGACTACTGGGACAAGAAGAATGGCGATCCCTGGACCCGGGCCAAGGCGGAGCGGGACGGGATCGTCAAGAAACGGCGAACAGAGGCGAAGAAGGCGATCGGAGGATTCGATCCCAAGAACCCGACATCGACCGAAGGGCCGATCGTCGGAGATTGGCGCAAGATCGCGGGCTACACGGACGAATGAAGCTGGAAAACCGGATGCGGGGCAGTTTCGCCCTGCATCAATTATTTACATAATACTGATTATCAGACTAATGTCTGTCCGGTTGGACGGTTGCCCCTCTGCGTTGCCCCTCTGCAAAGAGAATGCTCAAGACCGGAGCACAACCCATTGAAAAGCCGGACCATTGGCCCGGCTTCCCACGTCTCGTCGCGCCAAGGGTCAGAAGAACGCCTGCAACCCCGTCTGTGCGCGGCCCAGGATCAAGGCATGGACATCATGCGTCCCCTCGTAGGTGTTCACCGTTTCGAGGTTCAGCATGTGGCGGATCACCTGGAACTCTGCCGAAATTCCGTTGCCGCCGTGCATATCCCGCGCCATGCGCGCGATCTCCAACGCCTTGCCGCAGTTGTTGCGTTTCAGGATCGAGATCATCTCGGGCGCGCCCTGCGCTTCGTCCATCAAGCGGCCCACGCGCAGGCATCCTTGCAGCCCAAGGGCAATTTCGGTTTGCATGTCGGCTAGTTTCTTCTGAAACAGCTGCGTCTGCGCGATGGGTTTGCCGAATTGCTTGCGGTCCAGCCCGTACTGCCGTGCTGCGTGCCAGCAGAACTCCGCCGCGCCAAGCGCGCCCCAGGCAATGCCGTAGCGAGCCCGGTTCAAACATCCAAAAGGTCCTTTAAGTCCCTGAACATGCGGCAACAACGCCTCTTCGCCCACCTCGACGCCTTCCAGCACGACTTCGCCCGTCACGCTGGCGCGCAGGCTCAGCTTGTTGGCCACCTTGGGCGCTGACAGGCCCTTGGCGCCCTTGTCGAGGACAAAGCCCCGGATCTTGCCGTCATGGGCGTCGGATTTGGCCCAGATGACAAAGACATCCGCGACCGGCGCATTGGAAATCCACATTTTCGATCCGGTCAGGCGATAGCCGCCGTCGATTTTCTCGGCGCGGGTTTTCATGCTGCCCGGATCGCTGCCCGCGTCCGGTTCCGTCAGGCCGAAACAGCCGATCCATTCGCCGCTGGCCAGTTTCGGCAGGTATTTCTTGCGCTGCTCTTCAGAGCCATAGGCGTAGATCGGGTACATCACGAGGCTGGACTGTACTGACATCATCGAGCGATAGCCCGAGTCCACCCGTTCGATCTCGCGCGCGACGAGGCCGTAAGAAACATAAGAACTGCCCAGGCCGCCGTATTCCTCGGGCACAGTGATGCCCAGAAGGCCCATCTCACCCATCTCGGCAAAGATCGCGGGTTCAACGGTCTCTTCCTCGAAGGCCTGGACGATGCGCGGCGCCAGCTTTTCTTGCGCAAAGGCGCGCGCACCCTCTGCCAGCATGCGTTCTTCTTCGCTCAACTGGTCGGCCAGGCGGAACGGGTCGTCCCAGGTGAACCCACCCAGGTTCGGTGCGTCCTTGGGTTTCAATGCGGGTTTGCTCATTTCGTTCATGGCGGGCTCCTGTTCCGTGTTGGGCACAGTATAGCTTGCGAAAGCGGTATGGAAAAACGACAATATCGCAGGTATTCATGAGGAATAGGAATGCATCTGCCACCCCTGCCCGCCTTGCGCGCGCTCGAAGCGCTGGATCGTCTGGGCAGCGCCACCGCCGTGGCGCAGGAATTGAACCTGACGCAAAGCGCCGTCTCGCGCCAGCTCAAGACCCTTGAGGATCAGCTGGGTGTCACGCTTTTCCTGCGTGGAAACAGAGCGTTGCGGCTCACTCCTCAGGCGCGCAGCTTTGCCGGAACGGTGCGCGAGGTGCTGGATCGGCTGACAGAGGCGGCAATGGCGCTGCGGCTTGATCCCTCGGGCGGCGCGCTGAACCTGGCGATCCTGCCCAGTTTCGGCATGCGTTGGCTGGTGCCGCGCCTGCCGGACTTCACCCGACGGCATCCAGAGGTGACGGTAAACCTGACAACCCGCTTGCGCCCGTTCAGTTTTGCCACCGAACCCCTTGATGCAGCGTTGCATTTCGGTGCACCGGACTGGCCGGATACGCACCACCTGCGGCTGATGACCGAGACGGTTCAGCCGCTTGCGGCCCCATCGCTATTGCCCGATGGACCGTTGCCGCTGGAGGCCCTGCGGCGCCTGCCGCTCCTACATATCCAGACACGGCCGGATGCCTGGGCGGACTGGTTCACAACGCAGGGCCTGTCGCCCGGCCCCTTGCCCGGGCCGACCTTCGACCAGTTCACCGCCATCCTGCAGGCCGCTCTGCACGGGTTGGGCGTGGCCCTACTGCCCGACTACCTCAGTGCCGCGGAACGCGCGGCGGGCACGTTGAGACCGGCGCATGAGGCCGCACCGGTCAGCCTTGGTGCCTATTACCTGGTCTGGCCCGCCGACCGCCCGGCGCCACCCGCACTTGTCGCCTTTCGCGACTGGCTGGCACTTTGCGCCGACGAAGAGGACATGCTGCCCCGATAAGGCACGGATGCGGCTTGCGCCGCCCTGCCCTTCGCGCCACAAACGCGGCAATGAAAACGCGCGACCCGGATATCCTCTGCATCGGTTCCGTCCTCTGGGACATGATCGGCCGATGTGAGCAAACCATGCAGGCCGGGAATGACAAGCCGGGCCGCATCCGGCTGATCCCCGGAGGCGTGGCCTTGAACATCGCCATGACGCTGGCGGGCCTGGGCATGCGCCCGGCACTGCTGTCGGTCATCGGGCAGGATGCCGAAGGCACGGCGCTGGCGGCGGAATGTACGCGGCTGGGTCTGGACACGACCCACCTGACCCACGCGCCGGATCTGCCCACGGATCGCTACATGGCGATCGAAACACCGGACGGGCTGCTGGCCGCGATCGCCGATGCGCATTCGCTGGAAGAGGCAGGCGCCCGCATCCTGTCCCCTCTGATCGACGGGCCGCTCGGGACACCGCAAGTGCCCTATCAGGGCCGTATCGCGCTGGACGGCAACCTGACCGAGGCCCTGCTGGCCGAGATCGCGGCGCATCCGGCCTTTGCCAGTGCCGACCTGCGCATCGCCCCGGCCAGCCCCGGCAAGGCGACGCGGCTCTCCGCCTTCCTGCGCGCCGGTCGTGGAACGCTCTACGTCAATCTCGAAGAGGCCTGCCTGCTCTGCGAGGCGCCGCTGACCAGCGCTGCCGAGGCCGCGCGCGCCCTGGTCGAACGAGGGGCGGCGCGGGCGCTGGTCACGCATGGCGGCGCGCCCTGTTGCGACGCAACTGCCGATGGCATCCATACAGAAACCCCGCCGCCCGTCACAGTGACCCGTGTCACCGGCGCGGGCGACACCTTCATGGCGGCCCATATCGCCGCCGAACGCGACGGCTATGACCGGCCCGAGGCCCTGCGCCGCGCGCTTGCCGCCGCCGCGACCCATGTTTCCGGAGGAACCTGACGATGAGCCCGATCAAATGCTCTCATGCCGTGGCCGAGGCCCTGGCCGAACGCCGCCCCGTGGTCGCGTTGGAAAGCACCATCGTCACTCACGGCATGCCCTGGCCCCAGAACCTGGAGGTCGCGCGCCGGGTCGAGGCGATGGTGCGTGAAAACGGCGCTGTCCCGGCCACCATTGCGGTGATCAAGGGGACACTTTGCGTCGGGCTGGAAGATGTCCAGCTCGAGTCATTGGCGCAGTCGAAAAAGGTGGCCAAGCTGTCCCGCGCGGATATGGCCGTCTGCATGGCGCGCGGCGGCACCGGGGCGACCACCGTCGCCGCCACCATGATCGCCGCGCAACTGGCGGGGATCGAGGTCTTTGCCACCGGCGGCATCGGCGGCGTGCATCGCGGCGCCGAGACGACCTTTGACATCTCCGCCGATCTGCAGGAATTGGCCGAAACCCGCGTGACGGTTGTCGCGGCGGGGGCCAAGGCCATTCTGGACCTGCCCAAGACGCTGGAACGGCTGGAAACCCTTGGCGTGCCCGTCATGGCCTATGGGCAGGACCAGCTGCCTGCCTTCTGGTCGCGCGAGGCGGGTCTGCGGGCGCCACTGCGCGCGGACAGCCCGGCAGAGATCGCCGCGGCGCACCGAATGCGCGCCCGGCTGGGCCTGCCTGGCGGGCAGCTCATCGCCAACCCGATCCCCGCAGAGGCAGAGATCCCGCGTGAGACCCTTGCCCCGATCATCGCAGAGGCAACCCGCGACGCGGAAACCCACGGGATCGCGGGCAAGGACCTGACGCCTTACCTGCTGCAGCGGATCTATGAACTGTCCGGGGGACGGTCGCTGGAGGCCAATATCGCGCTGGTTCTCAACAATGCCCGGCTGGCCGCCGGGATAGCGCAGGAATTGAGCGCCCTGCCCGCCTGAGCGTCTTTCGGATGCAAAGCCCATTGTAGAGCCCGCGCGATGCACCTACTTTTGTCCTAATCGTCCCGGGACCTGCGATGACCACACCATTCGAGCCTACTACCCGCAAGCGGCCGGGGCTGTTCACGCGGCTGCGCACCTCTTTTCTGACCGGCATCGTCGTGATCGCCCCGGTGGGCCTGACCGTCTGGCTGATCTGGACGGTGGTGGGCTGGGTCGACGGCTTTGTCTGGCCCTTCGTGCCGGATGCCTACCAACCCAATGCGCTGCTTAACCGCTGGATGACCGGGCCTGATGGGCCACGCATTCCCTGGCTCTTTGACCTGCTGGACGCGGATGACGACGGTCGGATCGAGGTCAACGTGCGTGGGCTGGGTGTCTTCGTCTTCCTGTTCTTCACCATCGTCGTGGGCTGGATCGCAAAGGGGCTGATCGGCCGGTCGATGATCAGTTTCGCCGAAAGCCTGGTGGAACGCACGCCTGTGGTGCGCTCGATCTATTCCGGCCTAAAGCAACTGGCCGAGACGATCTTTGCCCAGACCGAGCGCAGCTTTGAAAAGGCCTGCCTGATCGAATACCCGCGCAAGGGCATCTGGGCCATCGGCTTTATCTCGACCGCCGCCAAGGGCGAGGTGGCCCGCCGCGCTGTCACCAGCGGTGAACTGATGTCGGTTTTCGTGCCCACCACGCCAAACCCGACCTCGGGGTTCCTGTTGTTCTTTCCCAAGGAAGACGTGATTGAGCTGGACATGAGCCTTGAGGACGCGGCCAAGCTGGTGATTTCGGCCGGGCTTGTCTATCCCAACGGGCAGGACGCCAAGCAGGCGCTCGAGGCGCAGTTCCGCAAGGCGTCCTGAACCGGCGCGGCGTCAGCTGAACATTGCCCGCAGGTCCGCCGTCTGTCGATGTCCAAGGTCGCTCTTGTGGCTCTCGAGGAAGCGGCCCGCCGCGCGGCGCCCGGCCTCTTTCAACTGGGCGATCACCGTGGGCACAGGCACCATCTTGGTCGCCACGGACAGGGCATTCATCAGCGCATCGTCGGCGATCATGTGAATGCGCAGGTCCTTCATCGTTCCCGGCGTCAGCGCGCCGGTCTGCAGCAGCCGCTGGACAAAGTCGATTGCCCTCAACTCGCGCAGAAGCGAGGCGTTGAAGCTGATCTCGTTGATCCGGTTCTGGATTTCGGGTGGGCTGACGGGGGTCTTGTCGCGCAGCAGCGGGTTGATGTTCACCACCACCACGTCATCAGGCAGGTGTTTTTCGAACAAGGGGAACAGCGCCGGATTGCCGGTATAGCCGCCGTCCCAAAAAGGTTCGATCGTCCCGGTCTGCGGATCTTCCAGTTCGACGGCCTGGAAGACCGTCGGCAGGCAGGCCGAGGCCATGATGACCCGCGTGTTGAGCTGATCGCCGGAGAACACCCGGATCTTGCCGTCGCGCACCTGCGTGGCGCAGACATAGAATTCCGGCCCCTCATGGGCACAGACCCTGTCAAAATCGAACCGCTCCACGATCTTTTCCAGCGGGTTGCGGTACAGCGGCCCCCAGGCATAAGGCGACATCATGCGCCCCACCGCCTCGCCGAAACTGTAGGGCAGTGAATACTCCAGGCTCTTGCTGACCACCTCCGGGTGCGGCATCCAACCTTGCAACCAGTCGGGCAGCGCCTCGTCCCGCAGCGCGCCGATCTGTTGCCAGAGCCAGTCAAGCATCTCTCGCGCGCCTTCGTTCCCTCCGGCCAGCATCCCTGATTTCAAAGCGGCGCCGTTCAGTGCCCCCGCCGAGGTGCCGGTGATGGCCGCAATCTCGATCTCCGGCTCTTCCAGAAGACGATCCAGCACGCCCCAGGTAAAGGCGCCATGCGCGCCGCCGCCCTGCAGGGCCAGATTGATGCGTACCGCTTCCGCCATGCGCCGCGCTCCCGTGCGTCTTTGGTTGCGAAAAGATCTTTGGAGATCTGCAGACAGTTCAGAGGGGGCGCGTTCGGCACCCCCTCCCCATCACGTCACAGGGCGGTCCAGCCGCCGTCGACGCTGATTGTCGTGCCGGTGATCTGCGCCGCTGCGTCCGAGCACAGGAAAACCGCCGTCCCGCCCAGCTGTTCGACCGTGGCGAATTCCTTGGAGGGCTGGCGCTTCAACATGACTTCCTTGATCACCGTTTCCCGGTCCATGTCGTATTCCTTCATGGTGTCGGGGATCTGCGCCTCGACCAGCGGGGTCAGCACGTAGCCCGGGCAGATCGCGTTGGCTGTGATCGGTTCCTCGGCGGTTTCCAGCGCGGCGGTCTTGGTCAGGCCGACGATGCCGTGCTTGGCCGCGATATAGGCGCTTTTGTAGGGCGAGGCGGTCAGCCCGTGCGCCGAGGCGATGTTGACGATCCGGCCCCAGCCGGCGGCACGCATTTTGGGCAGCGCGGCGGCCGTGGTGTGAAAGGCCGAGCTGAGGTTGATCGCGATGATTGCGTCCCACTTTTCTGTCGGGAAGTCGTCGATCGGTGCGACGTGCTGGATGCCGGCGTTGTTGACCAGGATGTCGCAGGCACCGGCCTTTTCGATCAGGGCGCGGCATTCGTCCGGCTTGGACATGTCGGCCTTGATATAGCGCACCTCGGTCCCATGCTCTTCGGCGATGGATTTTGCCAGGGCGTGATCTTCGTCGGAATCGGTAAAGGAGTTGATCACCACCGAGGCCCCTGCCCTTGCCATCTCATGCGCGATGCCAAGGCCGATGCCCGAGTTCGATCCGGTGATGATGGCGGTCTTTCCCTGAAGTGACATGAGGCTCCCCGATGCTGGTTCTGTTTGCAGATGCAGCATAGTCCTGGATGCGGCGGTATGCACCCGCTCAATCGACGCCTTCCGGGCGAAAGCGGTGGCCGTAACGGCGAGAAGCCGCGCAGGCCGAAATGTCGCGCGCAGAAGCCGCTGCCAAGACCCGTGACAGGAGGTAAGCGATGCCTGCCGGATGACCAAACGGATGACCAAAAAAAACCCCGGCACAAGGCCGGGGTTCAGTCATTGAGGCAGGTTTCATACAGGCAAGAAACCTATCGAGCAGTGCCCCCTTTATAAGCGTTACGGTTTCTGAGTCCAAGCTAAAAGTTTGAAAAGGCGTAAAAGGAGCGATACGCTCGCCTTCAAGAAAACAAGGGCAGACAGGGATCGTTGCAGAAATGTGCGTAAATTTTTTCCGAAATCGGGTCGCAAAAATCGTCGCGGCCGGAGCGATTCTGTCCGCAGGCAGCCTGTGGGCCGATCCCCAACATGGCATAGCTATGTATGGCGACCCGCAGCTTCCACCCGATTTTGTGTCGCTCCCCTACGCCAACCCGGACGCGCCGACCGGTGGCCGCATCGTCACCGGAGAGCTTGGCAGCTACGACAGTCTCAATCCGCTCATCCTGAAAGGCTCTGCGCCCTGGCAGTTGCGGTTCCTCGTCTACGAAAGCCTGATGGGCCGGAACTACGATGAACCCTTCTCGCTGTACGGTCTTCTGGCCGAATCGATAGAGGTCGGGCCGAATCGGGAATGGGTTGAATTCACCCTCCGGCCAGAGGCCGAATTCTCGGATGGCAGCCCGGTGACGGTCGAGGATGTCATGTGGTCCTACGAAACGCTGGGCACCAAGGGACACCCCCGCTACCTCGGTCTCTGGGGCAAGGTCGAGAGCATGGAACAGACCGGTGAACGGTCCGTGCGGTTCACCTTCAACGAGGACAACCCGGAACTGGCGCTGGTCATCGGCATGCGCCCGATCCTGAAGAAGGCCCAGTGGGAGGGTCTGGACTTCGAGAACTCGAGCCTCGACCTCGTTCCGATCACCTCGGCGCCCTATGTCATCGGCGACTACGAGGCCGGTCGCTATGTCGAGTTGAACCGCAACCCGGACTACTGGGGCAAGGATGTCAACTTTCGCCGCGGGACCAACAATCTCGACACCATCCGGCTGGAATTCTTCGCGGACGACACCGCGCTGTTTGAGGCCTTCAAGGCCGGCATCATCAACACGATCCGCGAGACCAATGCCGAGAAATGGAAGACCCAGTACGATTTTCCGGCGGTCAACCGGGGCGATATCGTCAAGTCCGAGATCGCGCACCAGCGCCCCACCGGCATCACCGGTTTCGTGATGAACACGCGGCGCCCCAAGTTTGCCGACTGGCATGTACGGGATGCGATGATCCATGCCTTCAACTTCGAATACATCAACGACACGCTGACCGGTGGCGCGCAGCCGCGCATCACCTCTTATTACGGCAACTCCCTGCTGGGGATGCGCGACGGCCCGGCCGAAGGGCTGGTCAAAGACCTGCTGACCCACTTTGCCGACGAGCTGCTGCCCGGCGCGCTGGAGGGCTACAGCCTGCCCGTCTCTGACGGCAGCCCCCGCAACCGCGCAAACCTGGCCAAGGCCATCGACCTCATGGCAGAGGCCGGCTGGACCGTTCAGGACGGCGTGATGAAGAACGCCGCAGGTGCGCCTTTCACCTTCGAGATCCTGTTGCAGCAGGGACAGGGTGAAAACGTCGCGATGGCCGAGATCTTTATCCGGGCGCTGGAACGGATCGGCATCACGGCGCAGGTGACGATGATAGATCCGGCGCAATACAAGGAACGCACCAACCAGTTCGATTTCGACATGACCAGCTTTCGGCGCGGTCTCTCGCTCAGCCCCGGGAACGAGCAGTTCCTCTACTGGGGGGCCGAGGCCGCCGACCAGGAAGGCTCTCGGAACTGGATGGGGATGAAGTCACCCGCGGCGGACGCGATGATCCGTGCGCTGCTGGGCGCCAAAAGTCGGGACGATTTTCTGGCCGCCGCCCGCGCGCTGGACCGTGTGCTGATCAGCGGGCGCTACGTGATCCCGGTGCAGGACAAATACGCGGTCAGCCGCATCGCCCACGCGAAGGAACTGACCTATCCCAAGGATAGCCTGCCGATCTATGGTGATTGGCTGGGCTTTCAGCCTGATGTATGGTGGTGGGAGGGCGAGTGATTTCGTCCCTTACTTAACGGCGACAAGACCGGACAAGAGGCAGATATGAGAGTGGTTTTCGTGATCGCGCTGGCCGCAGGGCTGGCAGGATGTGGCACCGTCGATGGCATCGGACAGGATATTTCCGCCGGGTCGCGGACTGTTCAGGGCTGGTTCTGATCCAGACACTGTCCTTTGGCAGGAAAGAGGCGCGCTGATCTTGTCGGCGCGCCTGTTGGTGTGCCCGGGGGTTACAGCATGCCTTTGCACTTGCTGGGCGATCCGCCCTTGCCCAGATGGTGCGGGTTCAGGACGATGATCCAGCGCACAGGCTGGCCCGGCGCCTGCGTCCGGCGATAGGTGCAGCCATCGGGCGTCGTCATGTAATCGCCCTGCGGCACCGCGTAGCCCTGGGTTGTGACAAACGGCTGCGCCTGGGCAAAGACATGCGACTTGGGTGTTTCGGCATCGGTGCTGCTGAACGCGGCAAGTCCGATGGTGGCGGCGGTGACAAGCGGCATGATGGCCATCTGGGAACTCCTGTGATTGGTCTGCGGGCAAGCTGACGCAGAGGTCTTTCAACCGGGTGACCGCGAGACGGCGAAACCGTGGCGCATGCAGAGGATTTTCTGAAAATTCCGCGCTGCCAAATCGCGGTTCACAGCGCGATGACAATATCGGCGCGCAGGCCGCCCAGGCTCTCGCTTTCGCCCAGCCGCAGAACGCCGCCATGCGCCCGCGCGATATCCGCCGCAATCGCCAGGCCCAGCCCGACACCCGAGCCGCGATCCTGGTTGCGCGCCGGATCCAGTCGCACGAAAGGGCGCAGCGCATCCTCGCGTTGATCCGCCGGGATGCCGGGGCCGTCATCCTCGACCCGGATACGCAGGGAGCCATCGGTCAACTGCACCGACACGCGAGAGTCCGAGGCATAGCGGCGCGCGTTTGCCAGCAGGTTCTCGACCGCGCGGCGCAAGGCGCGCGGGCGAAGCATGGCCGTCCCCTCGCCCCGCATCTCGCCAAGCTCGACCCGTTGCCCGCCACGCTGCGCGTCCTCGACGATCCGCTGGATGAGCGCAAAAGGATCGACGCGCTCCGAAGCGCCGGTTTCGGCATCGCCGCGCGCGAAATCCAAGAAGGCGTCGATCAGCTGCTGCATCTCCTCGACATCGCGTTCCAGCGGTTCACGGTCCTCGTCATCCAGCAACGACAGCCCCAGCCTGAGCCGCGTCATCGGCGTGCGCAGGTCATGGCTGACCCCCGACAGCATCATGGTGCGCTGTTCGATGTGCCGTTCGATACGGTTGCGCATTTCCAGAAAGGCATGACCGGCGGCCCGCACTTCTGTCGCGCCGGAGGGCGAATAGCGCAGGTTGCGTCCCTTGCCAAACGCCTCTGCCGCCGCCGCGAGCCGGGTGATCGGTCGCAGCTGGTTGCGCATGTAGAGAAAGGCGATGAGCGTCATCAAAGCGCCGAAGAAGACCATGTTCACAAACAGCTGATGCGGATTCGAGGCAGAAACCCGCGACCGGTCGACGCTGGCCCGGTACAGCTGATCGTCGCGGCGCAGGAACAGAACCACCTCGCGGTCGCTGGGCAGCAAAATGCGTTCCAGGGCCGAGATGCGCGTGTCCAGTTCGCGGATCACCACAAGACCGGTGAAATCGTACCAGCGCCGTTGGTTGACCTCCGGCAGCGCGTCGTCTGCCACCTCCCTGGGACGGATGCCGAGCCGCAGCCCATTGGACCGATCCGGCAGATCCGCCACCACAAGGTTGACCGCGCGCGCCAGCTCCCGGGTCATCTGGACGGTGACGCCCTCGAAGTGACGCTGGATGAAGACGACGGACACCACCAGTTGCAGCGTCACCACCGGCAGCACAAGGATCAGTGCGGCACGGCCGTAAAGACTGCGGGGCATATATCGTTTGAGCCAGCGGAAGAACATGGGCTAAGCCTAGCCCGCGCCGCCCCGGCCCGCCATCGCCAAAAGGACCCATCCGATGCAGGACCCCCAGCCCGATTTCCAGCCCCGGCCGGGCCTTGCCGAAGAGATTGCCCCGGGGCTGCGCCGTGTCCTGGCGCCGAACCCCTCGCCCATGACCTTTCGCGGCACCAACACCTACCTGCTGGGCACGCGGGGCATTGCGGTGATCGATCCAGGCCCCGACGAGCCCGCCCACCTGCAGGCTATTCTGGATGCGCTGGAGCCGGGGCAGCAGATCACGCATATCCTCGTGACCCATGCGCACCTCGATCATTCCCCCCTCGCCCGTGACCTTGCGCGCCGGACCGGGGCGCCGGTCTTGGGATTCGGCCCGGCCGAGGCCGGGCGCAGCGCCGTCACGCAGAAACTGGCTGCCGAGGGGCTGGTCGGCGGCGGCGAAGGCGTCGATACGCGCTTTGAACCGGATGTCACCCTTGCCGATGGTGACACTGTTGCCGGGGATGGCTGGACCGTCGAGGCCCTGCACACGCCGGGCCACATGGCCAACCACCTGTCCTTTGCCTGGGGCGATGTCCTGTTTTCCGGGGACCTCGTGATGGGCTGGGCGACCTCTCTGGTGTCACCACCCGACGGGGATCTGACCGCCTTCATGGCCTCTCTGGAACGTCTTCAAGAACGACAGTGGTCCTTGTTCCATGCAGGTCACGGCGCCCCCGTGACCGCCCCCGCCGACCGCCTTGAGACCCTTCTGTCTCACCGCCGTGGCCGCGAAACCGCCATCCTCGAGTCGCTGGCCCAGGCCCCCGCCACCGCGCGCAGCCTGGCAGAGCGGATCTACACCGAGGTTCCGCCAGCCCTCCTGCCGGCTGCCACGCGGAATGTCCTGGCGCACCTCATTGATCTGACGTCGAAATCCCGTGTTTCCCCCGTCGGAGAGCTTTCCGCCGAGGCCGTCTTTCGCGCGATCTGATGCGTCGCGAAATATTCCGCAATTTTGTGACGAAACCCTCTGGACGCCCGGATTCCACATTGTTATAGACCGCCCCATGTTCCGGCGTAGCTCAGCGGTAGAGCAGTTGACTGTTAATCAATTGGTCGTAGGTTCGATCCCTACCGCCGGAGCCATAAAAATCAAGCACTTAGGGTGACCGCAGCCGGGTGCAAGCTACACCAAGTACAGAATAAGCACCGTATTCGAGCGAAGAACCGCTCCTGTTGGCTATCAGAAAAGAGCTGCCTGCTCTGAGTACTCCGCCACGGCATCTTCTTCGAACTCAATGCCCGACATGGCACCCAAGTCGCTGACGATCCTGACTAAATGGTGCGCGGTGTTCAGTTCCCGCCAACCAGTCGCGTCGCCGCAAGTATCGGTAAGCCCCTTCGCGTTTCGCCAGATACGGTCGTCCGCAGGTGAGAAGCCCCTGCCGCTGTATTCCGTGCTCTCGATGATCTGCTTGCAGACGTCGCGCATAGTCGGCGTGAAGGCTCCCGAGTCGCTGCCCCTGACGACCAACGTGTGGGTTTTGCCGGTGTAGCGCAGGTGCGGCCTTGGCCTTCCGCCTCCCTTGCCCTTCGGGAACACCATCCGCCCGCAATCCGCGCCGAAGTCACCATAGGCCAGACGATCCGGTTGGACGCCAGTCTCTTTCAGGGCCGCTTGGAAGGTGGTCCACTCCGCCCTGGCGATCAACGTGCGCTCGTTGGCACCAACCGGCAGCTTGTCCGGGTACGCCGACGCTTGGTAGACGATCTTGCTCCACCGCGCCGCGCCATCCAGTTGATCGAAGATTTCGCCGATGGCAGGCGCAAAGTCGGCGCCCAAGGGGGCCCCGGTGAAATCCACGAAGAGGACACACTGCTCCGACCGGACGCCCGCCTTTTCCACCGCCTCGACCAAAGCGGTGGGATCAACCTCCTCGAAGTCCATGTAGATGCCCACCGTGACGTCTCCGTCCCTTACGAGCGCCTGGCGGGCCGGGTTGGCCAGATCGGCAATCGTCAGGACCGGAAGCAGGCGGGAATTTACCGCCGTGGCGATACGGAAGAGCGTTGCTATCCCCTCGTCGCCGAGGGCCGCCGCGGCCAGTTGCGGATCAAGAAACGCACGCCGGTGGGGCCAGCTCTTTCCGAGGCGATCACCCATCATGTAGGCGATCTCGTCCAGCGTGGGTACGCGCCCTTTTTCAGGGTCGGACTCGGTGGGAGGCGGCACCACGAAACGGGGGCAGACGTGCCCCTGATAACGGGCGGCCAGCCTACCGCAGGCGGCGAACTCGCCGGGTTTAGCCCTGAGGGCCGGGTAGTACGGGAGCATCACATTTTCCTTTCTGGGCTTCGCCCACAAACAGTTTCCTCACGGTGTTCCTCCCGATCTTGTTTGCGAACAGGGACCACTCGCCCCGTTCTTTGCGTATCCGCCCGAACACAATCGCCGGATGGATACCTAGCTCGTTCGCGAAGCGCTCGATGACAGCAGCCGACTTCGCGATGCGGGCGGTAGAGCGCCGCCAGCGTTCTTCTGGGATGAGCAAGTTGGAGGCGAAGCGGTTGGCCTCCTCCTCCTGTTCATCAACCGATGTCTCTTGGTCCGTTTGATCGTAGAAACCCACGGCTAGCCCGGTGGAAAAGTGAAGCGTGACGTGTGCAAGTTCGTGCAACAGCGTGAACCAGAAGTTGTCCACCGTGTCGGTCCTAGCGGTCATTCCGATGACCGGTCTCCCGTCAACGATGAACGCCGCGCCGTCGATCTTGAGGCCAGGGACCTGTGGCTCCACGATCAAGACGATGCCGTGGCTGGCGAGCACTTCTACTGCGTGGAGCGGCCCGTCGGGTTCTTTGCTCAGGCGGACCAGGTCGGGCATCCACTTGAGTTCGAGCGGCTCGTGAACGTCCTCGACGCTCGCGAAAGCTTCCCGCGCTCTGGCGGTGACTCTGGCGCGCCAAGCGTGGAGCATGGCGTCTTCGGTGTGATCCACGACGTTGAGGCCAGTTCGTAGAAGCCCTGGACTTCCGAAGTCGATCCGGTTCTCGGCGATGTAGCGGCGCAGCTCCGCCTCGGTGAAGTCTTCGGCGAACCAGCCGTTTTCGCGTCCATGCTTGAGGATCTTCTTGATCTCGGACTTTGACACCCCGTCGATGACCTTGTCCAGTCCGCGGAGTTCCGGCTGATCGGACATGTCTGCCCACGGACGCACACCGAGCAGCGCCGCCACACGATGGTAATTCTTGAGGCTGATCTGCCCGTATCGTTCGGCTTCCCACCGCTGGACCTGTTGCTCCTTGACGCCGAGGCGCCAGGCCAAGTCCTTCTGAGAAAAGCCGTTGGCAATCCTCGCCACTATGAGCATTAGCCCAAGGTCACGATTAACCAGTGCTTCAAGCGCTGTGGGGCGTTGAGTATCCTTGGCCTGTTCGTATGCCGCGACCGCATGGGTCAGGCGCTCGCGCTCGGCCTTCATCATGCGAGAGACTTGAGAAACCACCTCGGGCGGCAGGCCGGCCACAACTGGTTCCATCGCTCGCTCCGAGTTCAGTGCCTCGGACAGACGCGAAATACGGGCACGAGCCTCCCGCGCCTCTTTCTCGTTGAGCGTAAATTCAGATTGTACCATGAACGCCTGATACCCAACTTTTCTGTTGTGGTCAAGAGCACAACAGAAAAGTTGGGTTTGACATCTCTCGCGCTTGATTTGCGGGCAAGATTGACTTGGCTATCAATATATTGTGTCCTTCGCCTTATGCTAGAGGGAGTTTCCTGTGGAACGATTCCACATCGGCGAGTGGTACGGCCATCCATTTCTCGACCTGACAGATGGGGAGAGAGAGGCGTTCGCGCGCCATAAGGTTGGTGGCTCCGCCATGAAGAAAGCAGAAGTCGATCGACTCACAACTCTTGAAGCAAAGGCGAGCGACGGAACTTTGACTCAGCGCGAGGCAGACCGTCTGGAAGTATTGCATGCTAAACTCGATGACCAAAGGCGAAATGAACTTCCCTGTCCTTTCCGCACGGACACCGCGCACCCAACTTGCACAAAACCAGGCGGCGTTTGCTCTCTTCAGCTGCTCTCCGATGACACAGGCTCGGTAAGCGGTGTGACTGGCGAAAGAGGCATGGTTCGAGCGCTGTGTCCCTACAGGTTCCACGAAGCCGATACCGTGTTCCGGCACATCGGCCAGCGACTACTATCTGACCCCACGCCCAGGCAAATGGGCGAAGTCGGATTCCTCGAGTCGACGGGTAACCTAGATAGCGCGCCTGGCGCAGATGTTGGGTACATCGACATGATCCTCGTGAGCCCGCCTACGGTGCCCGAAGCACCGTTAAAGTGGACCGCAGTCGAAATCCAAGCGGTGTACTTCTCAGGCCGTGAGATGGATATTGAGTTTCGCCATTTGCGGGAGACTGGTGGCGAGCTGTCCATGGCGCAGGCGACGCGCCGACCGGATTATCGCAGCAGCGGCCCCAAGCGCCTCATGCCACAGCTTCAGATCAAGGTCCCGACACTACGGAGGTGGGGCAAAAAGATGGCGATCGTCGTCGATGTTCCGTTCTTCCGATCCATGGGAGAAATGCGTACAGTGACACATGTCTCCAACGCGGACATCGTCTGGTTTCTTGTCGATTTCCCGCAACCAGCAGGAGGCGGCCCCCGCCGCCTTACGGTAGTGGAGGAACTTTACACAACGCTGGAGGCAGCGATTGAGGGGCTCACGGGTGGTGTAGCTGTGTCCCTCGAGGAGTTTGAAAGCAGGATACATACGAAGGAACTTTGAAAGAAGGCGTTGCCGGGTTAACCGGTTCTTGATAAAGATAGGCACAAAACAAGAACACATGAAACGAGCGGCGGACATGCGACATACAGCTATCGACCTATTCTGCGGCGCCGGAGGCCTTTCGGCTGGTCTGGAGATGGCAGGTTTCACCGTGTTGGCCGGGAACGATCTGTTTGAAGCCGCCGGCGAAACGTTCTCCAAGACACATCCCCAAGCAAAGTTTCTGTGTGGGCCGATCGAAGATCTGACCGTCAAAAGGCTTATGGATGAGACCGGTTTAGCCAAAGGCGAGCTTACCGTGCTGGTCGGAGGCCCTCCGTGCCAAGCGTACTCGGTGTATAACCATCAGCGAAGCATGACAGATTCTCGCGCCACGCTTTTTCGCGAATACCTGCGGATTGTAGACGGATTGCGTCCCGAGTGGATCGTGATGGAAAATGTCACCGGCATCTATTCGATTGGCGGCGGTGAGGCGGTCAAGGCTATTAAGGAAGAGTTGGCGGCACTTGGATACGAAGTCCGGGAGCAAGTATTGAAGGCCGAAGAATTCGGGGTGCCTCAAGAACGGCGACGCGTGGTGTTCATAGGTAATCGTGTGGGGGCACCCATTTCGCATCCGGTGCCAACTCATGGTCCAGGTCTGCTGCCCTACGTGACCATCAAAGAGGCCATTGGCGACTTGCCCGTCCTCGAGAACGGCGAAGATCGAGGTGCAGTTCCCTATGCCTCGGAACCAAGGTCTCTATTCCAGAGAACGCTTCGCGGGAATGCGGTCTCGGTTAAGAACCACTCAGCCCCGCGCCTTGGGGCAGTGAACGTCGATCGTCTGGCACACATTCCGCCCGGCGGGAGTTGGAGAGATATTCCATTCGATCTGCTTCCCGCCGGAATGAAGCGCGCCAAACGGAGCGACCACACCAAAAGGTACGGCCGCATGACCTGGGATGGTCTGGCATGTACGGTGCTGACCAAATGCGACATCCATTGGGGTGCCTACATTCATCCTGAGCAAGACCGAGCCATCTCAGTTCGAGAGGCCGCGCGGCTCCAGTCTTTTCCCGACTGGTTCGAGTTTAGCGGGTCGAAGACCGAGCAATATGTCCAAGTTGGTAACGCTGTGCCTCCGTTGCTAGGCAGAGCGATTGGCGAGCATCTGATGCGACTAGTCCTCGGCAAAGACCAAGACGCTGCTGCCTAGGTTAGACTGATCGCGTTACTGCCGCCCAACGCAGCGAGAACATGCGGAGCATCAAGTGCAAGGGCATGAAGCCCGAGATGGTCGTCCGCCGTCTGGCCCACGGCTTGGGCAATCGGTAAAGGCTCCACTGGAAAAACCTACCAGGTAAACCTGACCTCGTGTTTGGTCCAAGACGCTTGGTGATCTTCGTCCACGGCTGCTTCCGGCACCAGCACGAATGCCGCGACGGGCGGGTGCCTTCTTGGACTTGCACCGGTCCGGTTCCGGTTTTCTGCGAGCAATGCTCGCCATGAAGGAGACTGGATATGGCACCCAAGCATAGTGAA
>Ga0208330_1000114_pt1 | contig 48085 bp, 51 predicted proteins | sample DeeseametaMP1896_FD_184180 | JGI IMG/M metagenome (GOLD analysis project Ga0208330, IMG submission 184180) | Marine microbial communities from the Deep Pacific Ocean - MP1896 (SPAdes) | ecosystem: Environmental > Aquatic > Marine > Oceanic | place: East of Hawaii, North Pacific Ocean | collected... | reverse complement strand
CCCTGCCGAGCCGCAGCGCAAAGCTGTGACCTCAGACGTGTTCGACCGCAACACCGTCCTGCGGGTAGAAGGCGAGGTGATCCTTGATCTGGGCGACGTCGCTCTTGGGGGCCTCGTAGGACCACACGGCGTTTTCATAGGTCTTCGACTTGGACACGATCGAGAAATAGCTGGCATCGCCCTTGTGCGGGCAATGGGTGCTGTGATCGGTCCGGTCGAGAAAGGCCATCGCGATATCCTCGCGCGGGAAGTAGATGACCGGAGCATGGCCGTCTTCGTGCAGTTCCAGCGCGTTGCCGGTTTCACCCAGCACGGCACCGCCAGCGCGGACAACCCAGGTGCCGGTGGCCGGCGTGATGGTGATGTTGCTCATGTCGTATCCCCCATGTCTTTTCCCCGCATCACAGACACGGGATTTGTAACGTTGTCATGTCAGATGACAGAACATGCGTCCGAGAGCCACTGCCCCGTTGCCGCATCCAGGTCCGGGGTCAGCAGGTCATGCACCCGCCGGTGGTAGGCGTTGAGCCAGTTGCGCTCATCCGCGGTGAGCAGGTTAGGGTCGATCAGCCGCCTGTCTATGGGCACCCAGGTGAGGGTTTCGAACTGCAGCATCTCTGCCACGGTCTGCCCGTAAAGCTTGGGCGCCGCCTCCACGGCGATCAGGTTCTCGATCCGGATACCATAGGCGCCTTCGCGGTAGAAACCCGGCTCGTTCGACAGGATCATGCCGGCCTCAAGCGGCACGGTTCCAGTGCGGGCGATGCGCTGCGGGCCCTCGTGGACGGACAGGTAGGCGCCGACGCCGTGGCCGGTGCCATGGCCATAATCCAGCCCCGCCTCCCAGAGGGCGGCGCGGGCAAAGGGATCTATGTCGCGGCCTGCCAACCCCTTGGGAAAGCGCAGGCGCGAGACGGCGATCATGCCCTTGAGCACGCGGGTGAAGGCCTCTGTTTCCTCGGCGCCTGCGTCGCCGATGGCGATGGTGCGCGTGATGTCGGTGGTGCCATCGACATATTGCCCGCCGCTGTCGACCAGCAGCAGGTCTCCGTCACTCACCTTGCGGTCGGTGTTTTCGGTCACGCGGTAATGCACGATGGCGCCATTGGGACCGGCGCCCGAGATCGTCTCGAAAGAGATGTCGCGCAGGGCATTGGTGGCGCGGCGTTCCTCCTCCAGCTTCTGGACGACGGCGATTTCGGTCAGGCTGCCCGGCGGCTGCAGGTCCAGCCAGGCCAGGAAACGCACCATCGCCAGCGCGTCGCGCAGGTGGGCGGCACGGGTGCCGTCCAGTTCGGCGGTATTTTTGCGCGCCTTGGGCAGCAGGCAGGGGTCGGGTGCTTCTTGCGGGTCGCTCAGCGCCTCGGCCACGGCGACGGGGCAGGTGGCGGGGTCGATCTGGACCTCGCCGTCGAGGGCCGCAAGATCGCCCAGGAAGTCGCCGGGCGCGCGAAGCGTTACCTTGTCGCTCAGGTGATCGCCCAGCCCGGCCAGCTTGGCCGCGTCCATGTAGAGCGTCACGTGCCCGTCGGCGTGCAGAACGGCAAAGCCATGCGGGACCGGGTTGCGGGGGATGTCGCTGCCGCGAATGTTCAAGAGCCAGGCGATGCTGTCGGGCAGGGTGATGACGGCGGCCTTGGCGGTCATCTCCCCGGCAAGGCGGGCAATCTTGTCCTCATGCGCTTCACCGGCCAGCTCCAGCGGCTGGGCAAAGACCGCGCCCTGCGGTGGATCGGGCTGGTCGGGCCAGATGGCATCGACGAGGTTTCCGACGGGGTCCAGCGTGACCTCGGGCAGCTTGCCCGACAGGGTGCGGTGCTGCTCGACACTCAGCAGCCAGGGGTCGAAGCCCAGCTTGCCCTTGGGCAGGGCCGCGCCGATCCAGTCGGCCAGCGAGGTTTCCGGCCAGTCGATCTTTTCGAAGTCGCCGGCCACCTGTGCCTTGACCTGCACGCGATAGCGGCTGTCGACAAAGACGGCGGCGCGCTCGCGCAGCGCCACGCACCAGCCCGCCGAGCCGGTAAAGCCGGTCAGCCAGGCCAGGCGGTCGTCCCGGGGGGCGACGTATTCTCCCTGATGCGCGTCGGCGCGCGGGACGAGAAAGCCGTCAAGCCCTGCCTCGGCCAGTTTTTCGCGCAGGGCGGCAAGGCGGGGCGGCCCCTGGTCGGGCGAGGCCGTCTCTGTAAAGCTCTGGAACATGGGTGCCTCCTTTGCGCGCAGAGTAGCCAAAGGCCAGCCTGCCGCAAGATCATGGCTTAGCGAAATCTTATGATTTCTGGGCGCTTGTGGTAGGTTCGTGCCGAAGTGACCTTGCTTGTGGGATAATGGATGTCATGAACTCCGACCTGGCGCGCCGGATCGCGCAGGATGTCCTGGACCGGCAGGGCGAGGTCACTGTGGCCGGCGACCTGTCGGCAACGATGGAGTGGTGCGATCTGCCCTGCGTTCTGGTCAGCCTTGAGGGCGACGTCACCGCCAGGACCGAGGACGAAATGCGGGCGATCTGTGCCGGCTTCATCGCCAGGCTGCGCGAGCTCCGGATCACCCATATGGCGCGGCGCTGCCTGGAGGCGGAGTTCGAGGATGCCGATACGGTGAGGGCAAGCTATGAAACCCGCTATGTCCGCGACGGACACCTCTTGACCGACGCCCCCTATGTCGGGTTGGTCCTGTTGCGGCGCAGGGCGGACCACTGGCGCATCGGGGCCATGCAATTCGCGGTTTCGGGCAGTAGCCCGGCGAATGCGACGCTCTTGTCGTCCGGCCCCGGAGAGGCGGCGGAGTGATCGCCTGCCGCTGAGGGGGCAGGGCTGCCGTGCCGGGCCACAAGAGACGTGAAGGCGCGGCGCTGTCCCCCGGCGGGCGCGCCTGGCCCACGGGCGGGGGCGAGGGGCCAGCCCCTCGCGCTCCCCGGAGTATTTTTCGCCCAAAGAAACAGGGGCGTGGCGCTCAGACCGCGCGTTTGATCCCGGCAAAGCGGGCGCGCGCCCGCGGGTCGCTGTCAAAGAGCGCGGCCAGTTGTTCGGTCATCGCGCCTGCCAGCTGTTCGACATCGGTGATGGTCACGGCGCGTTCGTAGTAACGCGTCACGTCGTGGCCGATGCCGATGGCCAGCAATTCCACCTGGCGCTTGCGCTCGACCATCGCGATCACGTCGCGCAGGTGCTTTTCCAGGTAGTTGGCCGGGTTCACCGAAAGCGTCGAGTCGTCCACCGGCGCACCATCCGAGATCACCATCAGGATCTTGCGCGCCTCGGGGCGGCCCGACATGCGGCGGTGCGCCCATTCCAGCGCCTCACCGTCGATGTTTTCCTTCAGCAGGCCCTCTTTCATCATCAGGCCAAGATTGTCGCGCGTGCGCCGCCAGGGCGCGTCGGCGTGCTTGTAGATGATGTGGCGGAGGTCGTTCAGGCGACCGGGCTGCTGTTCGCGGCCCGCGTTCAGCCAGTCCTCACGCGCCAGACCGCCTTTCCACGCACGGGTGGTAAAGCCCAGGATCTCAACCTTGACCGAGCAGCGTTCCAGCGTTCGCGCCAGAACGTCGGCGCAGATCGCGGCGATGGAAATCGGGCGCCCGCGCATCGAGCCGGAGTTGTCCAGCAGCAGTGTCACGACCGTGTCGCGGAACTCCATGTCCTTTTCGACCTTGAACGACAGCGGCGTGGTCGGGTTGGCCACGACGCGGGCAAGGCGTCCGGCGTCCAGGATGCCTTCTTCGCGGTCGAATTCCCAGGACCGGTTCTGCTGCGCCTGCAGGCGACGCTGCAGCTTGTTGGCCAGCCGCGACACCGCGCCCTTGAGCGGTTCAAGCTGCTGGTCGAGATAGGCGCGCAGGCGTTCCAACTCGATCGGTTCGGCCAGCTCCTCGGCCGAGATTTCCTCGTCGTGGTCGGTGGAATAGACGCGGTAGTCGGGGTCCGCCTCCGAGATCGGCTGAGGGGCGGGCGGCTCCATGGGGGCCTCTCCCTCGGGCATCTCGGCCTCTTCGCCCAGTTCCTGATCGGCCATGTCATCCATCGTGACCTGAGCCTGGCTGGGGTCCTGCGTCTCTTCCTGGGATTGTTCGGGCGAGGCTTCGGATTCTTCGCCGTCCTCGTCATCCTCGCCGGTCGAATCGGGCTCCTGCTGGTCGTCCTGCTGGTCGTCGACACCCTCTTCCTCGGACTGGTCGTCGAGGTCGGGGTCATCGCCCAGCTGGTCGCCATAGCCCAGGTCGGTGATCATCTGGCGCGCGAACTTGGCAAAGGCCGACTGATCGGCCAGCGTCTCGTCCAGCCGGTCCAGCGTTTCGCCGGCGTGATCCTCCATGAAGCCGCGCCACAGTTCCATGACGTTGGCCGCGTCGGGCGGCAGCTCGCGGCCCGTGGCAAGGTGGCGGATCAGGTAGTTGGCGGCCTGGGGCAGGGGGGCCTCGGCGGCCTCGCGGATCTGGCCATAGCCGCGCCGTGTCGCCTCGGAGGCGATCTTGGCGTCGATATTGCCGGCGGTGCCGGGCATGTCGCGCGCGCCCATCGCCTCGCAGCGGGCGGTTTCCATCGCCTCGTAAAGCTCGCGCGCCATGTCGCCCTGCGGCAGGTAGCGCGAGTGGGTGCCCGCATCGTGATAGCGGTGGTACAGCGCCAGCGCATCCGCCGTGCCGCGTGCCAGCAGCACCTCGTCCCGCGTCATCCGGCGCGAGACCTGCGGCAGGCGCATCGCCTCACCGGAGACACCGGCGGGATCGACCGAGTAGCTGACCGAAAGCTCCGGGTCGTCGGCCATCACCTTGGTGGCTTCGGCAAGGGCCTTCTTGAACGGATCGGCGGGGTTGTCGCTGGGCTTGTTCATGGCGCTTGTTATCCGTCCTTTGGGCGTCGCCCGCAAGGGGGCGCGGGCTTGGTCCGGGCCGCTTCGTGGGGTAGGATCGACGCATTTCCTGACCCATTCCCGACCCAAGAGGATTTCGATCATGCCGCGCTGGTTTCTTGCCCTTCTGGTCTGCCTGTTGCCCGCCGCCGGGCGGGCCGATGTCACCTGTGCCGAAATGCAGGCTGCGCTGCATGTGCCGCCGCCCGTCGGCGCCGCGTCGGAGGACCCGGAAGGCCCGCTTGGTTGCAGCCGCCGGGCGCTGGAGATGTTCGCGCTGAACACGGTGGCGGTGGCCGAGGCGGCGCTGGTGACGGATCTGTCGCAACTGCACGGGGCCTGGCTGGGCGACCTGGTGCTGCCTTACCTGCTGGGCATCACCGTACCGGGGCAAGAGGTGCTGTTCTTTGCCCCGGGTGACGACCCGGACACGGTCAGGGTGACGCAATACTGGATGCGGGCGCTGACCTTGCCGCATTCGCCGCTCTGGTCCGATGAGGGACAATATGTCGGTGTTGCCGCCGAGGCCACGCTGGAACGTGATGGTGACGGCCGGTTCAAGGTTGCCAATTTCGGTGAGTCGCTGCGCTATGGCACTCTGCGCTTCGAGGACCCGCGATCCTATGACCTGATGGTCAAGGCGCAGCTCAACCATTTCGAACTGCCGTTTTCGCTGGGGAGGTCGGGGGATGTGATGGTGCTGGACGGTGCGCTGCGCGATCCGACCACGCGTGATCCGCGTGCCTACAAACGCACTTATACCCGCATTGCGCCCGAGGCGGCAGAGCTGGCGCTGGCCACGGTTCTGTCCTTCGAGTTGAGCCAGGCCCGCTACATGGATTGCCTCGCCCACCAGATCACCGAGGGGCACGGGCCTTTGTTCGACGCGCTGGGAGAGGGCGGCTTGCCGTCGCTGGAGCGTTTCGTGCGGCGGACCATCGGCGACGGCATCCGGCGCGACCGCCTGGCGCGGGATCTGCGGGCTGCCAAAGACAAGGCCCGGCGCGACGCGCTGAAAGCTGAGATGAAAGAGACGATGGACGCCTTCGTGGTGCGGATCAAGGACCCGGCCTATCGCGATTTCGTCACCCGCTTTGCCCAAGGCGTTGACGGCCTCTGCCCGGACTATTTCTAGGTCGGTTCAGCCAAGCAGCAGGGCAGAGCAGGGTCGCATGGCCTGGCGTGCCGCTGCGGCGGCGCGGCGCTTGCGCTCGGGATCTGTGTGGAACGTGGCGATCTGAAGCAAATGCGCCTGCGCCATCTTGGCCCGGATGCGCATGTCCAGGATCTGCGGGCCCGGCAGGCCGGATCGGGGCGCGACCGTGTCCAGCAGTATTTCGAACATCGCGCGGCGGTCCTGCTCGACCTCTGCCCCGCCGCCAACCAGCCAGCGGTGCTCCATTTCCGCCGAGGCGCGGCCCAGGCAGACTGCGAAAACCTTGGTTCTTTCCCGTGGCACGTCGGTCAGAGCCGCCAGGGGCGTGGCGAGGATGCAGGAGAGGCCGAAGAGGCCCATGAATGTTTTCATACCGCCCATGATTTGAGATTCGTAGCAGAATTTACGCACAAAAATAGGGCGAAATGAAAACTTTTGGTGGCGCAGGGGGGCGTCCTGTCACGCGCCAAGCAGCATCCGTCCGATCACCAGGCGATCGCAGGCAGAGAGTTGTTGCGAGATCATGCCAAGGGCGATCCGGCTGCGGCGCCGATCGGTGCCGAACCGCGCGGTGTCGAGCAGCCCGCTGGCGGCGTGTTTCTGGGAAATGCGAAAGCTGATCAAGTGCCGCTTGATCCGGTGCTGGTCCGGCGCGTCGTGCAGCGCCGCCTCCAGCATGGCAGCAAAGAGATCGCGCCGCATGGCGGCAGCCTCTGTGTCGCCCTGCATCAGCCAGGCATGTTCCAGAACGGCGGTATAACGCGCCTGGCAGGCGGCCAGCATCAGGGCCTCATCCGAGGGGGAGGCGGTGTCCGCCGCCTGCAGCGCCGATCCGAAAGCCAGGAGAAGCGTCGCGAGATATGTTCGCAAACCGTTCATGCCGGGAACGGTAGCAAGCAGAGATTTAAGAAGAGTTTTCGAGACCGCGCGCCACTGGCGCAACGGGGGCTTCAGGCGGAGAGGGTTTTGCGCCCGGTCAGCAGGTCGGCCAGTTCGGCCACATGCACGTCAAGCGCGTCGATCACCGGATACCCTGGGTCCTGCCCATTGAAAGCCAGGTTGAGGTCGGTCCCGGCAAGGACGATGGCCTCGGCGCCCTGATCCTCGACCATGCGGCGGCCAGCGTCGAGAAAGACCCGCCGTTGCGCGGGGGTGCAGACCCCTGCAACCGCCATGTCCTGGTATAGCTGGCCCAGTTCCTCGGTCTCGTCGTCCAGCGCCACGGCCTCTGTCCGCTCGAGCTGGCCGTACAGTCGGGTGCGCATGACAACGCGGGTGCCCAGCAGGCCGATACGCTTCAGTCCCCGTTCCTGGAAATATGCATCGAGCGGGGCAACGGCAGAAATCAGCGGAAGAGGGGACAGGGCGGCGGTTTCGTCATAGCAGAAATGCCCGCCCAGAGAGGTGATCGCCACCGCGTCGCAGCCCGCCCGTGCCAGACGGTCGATATGGCGGGCATAGACCTGCGCCTGTTCGGCGCGCTTGTCGGCGAGATTGTTGCGGATCAGGGTCTGGACGTCGGCATGGTCGATGGTTAGGTCGCAGGCCCCGCCAACGGCGTTGGTCAGGCGTTGATAGTAGACGACGGTGGCGGCGACGCCGATGCCGCCGATCAGTCCAAGATGCATGGCAAGCTCCTGTCGGGAATGCGTTCGCCCAGTGTTTCCCGGGACAAGACCGGCGGCAAGAGGGCGCTGAGCATGACGCGGCTGCAAAAAGAAAAATGCCACCCGCTGGCGGATGGCATTTCCCATGAGTTTGGCCTGTGTCGGCGGCTCAGACCAGGCTGAGGCTGGCCGCGCTTTCGGGCAGTTCCTCGTCGAAGCAGCGCTGGTAGAACTCGGCCACGGTCTGGCGTTCCAGCTCGTCGCACTTGTTCAGGAAGGACACGCGGAAGGCATAGCCGACGTTGCGGAAGATCTCGGCGTTGGTGGCCCAGGCGATCACGGTCCGCGGGCTCATGACGGTCGACAATTCGCCGTTCATGAAGGCGCGGCGGGTAAAGTCGGCCACGGTCACCATCTGGCGGATGGTCTTGCGGCCACTCTCGGTGTTGTAGTGTGGCGCCTTGCTGAGAACGATGCTGGTTTCCGCGTCGATCGAGAGATAGTTCAGCGTCGCAACCAGCGACCAGCGGTCCATCTGGCCCTGGTTGATCTGCTGGGTGCCGTGATACAGGCCGGTGGTGTCACCCAGACCCACGGTGTTCGACGTCGCGAAGATGCGGAAATACTTGTGCGGGGTGATGACCTCGTTCTGGTCCAGCAGCGTCAGCTTGCCGTCGGTTTCCAGAACCCGCTGGATCACGAACATCACGTCGGCGCGGCCCGCGTCGTATTCGTCAAAGACGATGGCCGTGGGGTTGCGCAGGGCCCAGGGCAGGATGCCTTCCTGGAACTGCGTGACCTGCTTGCCGTCCACCAGCTTGATCGCGTCCTTGCCGATCAGGTCGATCCGGCTGATGTGGCTGTCGAGGTTCACGCGCACCGCGGGCCAGTTCAGCCGTGCCGCGACCTGCTCGATGTGAGTCGATTTGCCGGTGCCGTGGTAGCCCTGGATCATCACGCGGCGGTTGTTGCGGAACCCCGCAAGGATCGCCAGCGTCGTGTCGGGGTCGAACTTGTAGGTGGAATCGAGGTCCGGAACACGGTCGGTCCGGTCGGGAAAACCGTGTACGATCATGTCCGTATCGATGCCAAAGACTTCACGGACAGAGATTTCCTCGGTCGGTTTCGCGTTGATATCGATCGTGCCGTCCGCCATTGTTCCCACGTCCCTCTGTCAAAGCTCGAATGCTTCGCGTTAGGTGCAACATATCTTCAGGAGTGGCAAGAGGAAGTGGTGAGACGATTCCTATGACATCGCGGGACGAAATCGAGACCCTCCTGGGCCAGGTGGCAGGTGGTGACCGTGGTGCTTTTCGCAGGCTCTACGCCGCAATGGCGCCTCGGCTATATGGTCTGGCCCTGCGTATCCTGCGGGACGAGATGTTGGCGCAGGACATCTTGGAACAGGTCTTTTTGGGGGTCTGGAAGGATGCGGGCCAGTATCGCGGCGCCCTGGCCGCGCCCGAGACCTGGCTGGTGACGATCACCCGCGATGCGGCCATTGCGCGACTGGGCGCAGAACGGGCGGCGGGCCGGATCGCCGGGCCGCTGGATATCACGGAGCGTCTTTATGCCACGCGCCCGGACATCGAAGATCTGGCCGGAATGCGCGAGGAGGCCCGCGCGCTGGAGACCTGTCTGCGGAAATTGCCGCGCGCCCGGGCCGACATGCTGCGCCATGCCTATCTTTACGGTGCCACCTACGATGACCTTTCCAAGAGCGCCGGGACCTCAAAGAACGCTTTGCGCGCTGCGGTGCGGACCGACCTCGTCCAGCTGCGGGAGTGTCTGAGCCGATGAACGCCCAGCCGGACACGGAACTGCCCGGCGGTGCCGAGGCGGGGGCGGCGGAATACTCGCTGGGCCTGATGCCCAAGGCGGAGATTGCCGCTTTCGAGGCGCAACTGGCCGTCGATACGGACCTGCAACAGGACGTGGCGGCCTGGACGGAGTATTTCGCCAGTTTCACGGACATGATCCCCGCCGAAACGCCACCGCCGCAGGTGTTGCGCCGGATCGAGGGGCAGGTCTTTGGCGCCGAAGAGCGCCGTCCGGTCTGGCGTCAGGTGCTGCCTTACCTTGTGGGCGCGCTGGCGGGGGCAGTGATTGTCTGGGCGGTGCTGACATCGGGCCTTCTGGAACCGCAAGCGCCGGCATTGGGCGCGGACCTGATGGGACCAGAGGGCGAATTGGCCTTGAGCGCGCGGTTTGCGCCCGCGACGGGTGTGCTGACCGTCACCCTCCAGCAGGGCGGTGCGGGGGACGGGCGGGTTCTGGAACTCTGGCTGCTGCCAGAGGCAGGTGCCCCGGTCTCGCTGGCGCTGCTGCGCAGCCCCGAGATGCTGGTGGCCATCCCGCCGGCGATTGCCAGCGATCTGGACGGCGCGCGGCTGGTGGTTTCGGAAGAACAGCCCGGCGGGTCGCCCGACGGAAGGCCCTCGGGGGATCCCCGGGCCGAGGGTGTGCTGGCCGCGCAATAGCGCTGCGCCCGGATTGCCACGCAGACAGGACATCGGGCCGGATAGGCTTGCGCCCGCCAAGGGCGGGGCTTAACCCTTTGGTTGAATGTTCTTTTATATTGGAGAGTCGCAATGGTTCGCTCGTTCAAATCCACCCTGGCCGCCGTTACCCTGGTGCTGGCCGGCGCGCTGCCGGCCGCCGCCCAGCAGGGGCTGGTCGAAGTCCCGGTCACCAACGCCTTTCTGGTCAATGAGCTGAACTGGGACACAGCTCTCGGCAAGGTCGAATTCGCCTGGGCCGTGCTGGATATCCGGGGCGTGGCCTATGTCTGCGGAGCCAGCAGCGCCTCGACCAGCTTTGCCCATCGCAAGACCAAGACCGTCTTTCGCAAGGGTTGGGTCAAGGTCGGCAAGACCAAGGTCATGACCGACCTCAGCTTTTTTGCCCGCGCCCCGCGCAAGAGCGATCTGTCCACGGTCAAGGCGCGTTGCAAGCCGCTGCCGCGCGGCGCTGGCAACGGCAAGAACTTCATACTGGGCTTCGACCCGGTGCGCGTGCGGCTGTAAATGCGCCGACAGGCCGGAGCCCGTTAAAGGGCCTGGCAGTTTTGCCTCGCCCGGACGGGCGGCGGCGCCTATAACGGTGCCGTCACGCCGACCAGCCCAAGGAGAGACCCATGACCGGAGAGCTGTCCCCGATCGACAAGGCCAAGTTCGCCGCGGCGAAACAGGCGGCGGCACTGGTGGAGTCGGGAATGCGGGTCGGGCTGGGCACAGGATCGACCGCCGCCTGGCTGGTGCGCTGCCTGGGGGAGCTGGTGCGCGAGGAGGGGCTGCGCTTTCGCGGCGTGCCGACCTCGAGCCGGACCGCGGATCTGGCGCGCGACGTGGGGATCGAGGTGGTCTCGCTGGACGAGGCGCGCTGGCTGGATCTGACCATCGACGGCGCGGATGAGTTCGACGGCGACCTGAACCTGATCAAGGGCGGCGGTGGCGCGCTGTTGCAGGAAAAGATCGTGGCCACGGCCAGCGACCAGATGGTGGTCATCGCCGATGCCGCCAAAGAGGTGGAAAGGCTGGGAAATTTCCCGCTGCCGGTCGAGGTGATCCCGTTTGGCTGGCAGACGACCCAGGCGCTGATCGAGGAAACTCTGGTGTCGATGGATGTCATGGGGCGGCAGACGACGCTGCGGATGAACGGCGAAAGACCCTTCTTCTCCGACGAGGGCAACCACATCCTGGACCTGCATCTGGGGCGGATCGGCAATGCCCGGCAACTGGCGATGGTGCTGAACCAGATCCCCGGCGTGGTGGAGAACGGGCTGTTCATCGACATCTGCGACAAGGTGATCATCGGTTACGGCGACGGGCGGGTGGAAACCCGTGACATCAACGCCGGTACGGTGAGCGAAAGCCAGCTGGATTTTGTCGAGGACGACAACATCTTTCACGACATCTGACGCGGGCCGCGCAGGCGGAAACTGAACCGTTCGGTCTGTACGTTTTGTACAAAACGTACAGCGTTTTCAGCATTTCGTACAACGCGGCAGGGTTTTGTTAACCCCGGTGCAGAGAGGTCCCGGGGCAAGCCCGGGACAGCGGCGCCTCAGCGGTCCCTCGGGTGCCAGTCGGCAGGGGGCACGTCGCGCCGCGCCAGCCGCAGCGCGAGGCCGAGGCCGACCCCCACGGCGATGGCCACGGTCAGATCCGTCAGAACCGTCAGTACCAGCGTCAGCAGCAGCAGGACGATGTCCGAGGGACGCTCGGACAGGTAGCTGCGCCACTTGTGGGGTTCGGACATGTTCCAGGCGGTCAGGATCAGGAGCCCTGCCAGCGCGGGCATGGCCATGCCGCCCGCCAGCGGGGCGGCGAGGAACATCACAACAAGGATGGTCAGCGCATGGACCAGCCCGGCCACCGGCGTGCGGCCCCCGGCGCGGACATTGGTGGCGGTGCGGGCGATGGCGCCCGTCACCGGCAGCCCGGCAAAGAGCGACGAACCGATATTGGCGGCCCCCTGGGCCAGCATCTCGGCATTGGGGCGGTGGCGGCCCTCGATCATGCGGTCGGCGACCATTGCCGAGAGCAGCGATTCGATCCCCGCGAGGAAGGCGATGACGAAGGCCGAGGGCAGAAGTTCCGTGACCCGGGCCATGGTGATCTCTGGCAAGGCGGGGGCGGGCAGGCCCCGGGGCAGGGCGCCAAAGCGGCTGGAGATGCTGTCGACCGGCAGGGCGAAGAGCGCGACCGCAGCCGAGACCGCGCCCACCGCGAGGATCAGCCCGGGAAAGCGCGGCCAGAGCCGGCGCAGCCCGACGATGAGGACCATCGTCGCCAGGCCCGAGGCCAGCGCGGCCCCGCTCATCGTCTCGCGCGCAGCCCAGAACGCGGCGAGCTTGGGCAGGAATTCCGCCGGGACCTCTGCCATGCTCAGGCCGAAGAGGTCCTTCAACTGGCTGGTGGCGATGATGATGGCGATGCCGATGGTAAAGCCGTTGATGACCGGTTCCGGCACCAGGGCGATCAGCCGCCCGGCGCGCAGGGCGCCCGCGACCAGCAGGATCACCCCGGCCATGAGCGTCGCCAGCACCAGCCCGTCATAGCCATGCTGGGCGATGGTGGCGAAGACAACGACGATGAAGGCGCCGGTGGGGCCGCCGATCTGCACCCGGCTGCCCCCCAGCGCCGAGACCAGGAAGCCGCCGATGATGGCGGTGATCAGCCCGCTGGCGGGATCGGCCCCGGAGGCGATGGCGATGGCCAGACTGAGCGGCAGGGCGACCATCGCGACGGTCACGCCCGCCAGCACGTCGCGCGTCAATTCGGCCCGGGTGTAGCCGGGCAGGGTGGTCAGCAGCTTGGGTTTCATGGGCAAAGGGCTACGCCTGTGGCGGCTGACGGGCAAATGACAGGGTGCCGCACCTGTCGGCGACCGGTGGCAGGGGGCGCTGCCCCCTCGGCCTGCGGCCTTCACCCCCGGAGGTATTTCGATGCCCAAAGAAGCCATGCGCCGGGCCGGGCAGGCGCGGGGGTTAAGAGGCGGGGCGCGCGCAGGGGGCGTGCATGGCCTGGGGGGCGCGTTGCTCTGGTCATCGCGGGGTCCATGTGAAATACCTTGGCCCGCGGTAATGCAGGAGCGATGGATGAGCGATTTCGATTATGATCTGTTTGTCATCGGCGGCGGATCGGGTGGCGTGCGCGCGGCCCGGGTGGCCGCGGGCGAGGCGGGCGCGAAGGTGGCCCTGGCCGAGATGGATCGCTATGGCGGCACCTGCGTGATCCGGGGCTGCGTGCCCAAGAAGCTCATGGTCTTTGCCAGCGAGTATTCCCACATGCCCGCCGAGGCGCGCGCCTATGGCTGGGACATCGCGGATGGCGCCTTTGACTGGGCGCGCTTCCATACCCAGATGAAGACGGAACTGGACCGGCTGGAGGGCGTCTATCGAAAGCTGCTGTCCGGGTCGGACGTGGAAAGCTTTGACGCCCGCGCGCGGCTGAAGGATGCGCATACGGTCGAGCTGTCCAACGGCGAGGTGAAGACGGCGAAACATATCCTGATCGCCAGCGGCGGACGCCCGGTCCGGCCCGACATGCAAAACGCGCATCTGGGCATGGTCTCGGACGACCTGTTCCACATGGAGACACTGCCGCGGTCGATCCTGATCGTGGGCGGCGGCTATATCGCCTGCGAATTCGCCTGCATCCTGCACGGCCTGGGTGTCGAGGTGACGCAGTATTATCGCGGGGCGCAGATCCTGCGCGGCTTTGACGAGGAGGCGCGCGGGTTGATCGCCGACGCGATGAAGGAACGCGGCATCGACCTGCACACCGGGACCAATATCGTCGAGATGCACCGCGCCGACAGCCCCGAGGGGCAGGACATGGACCAGCCGGTCGAGCTCAGCCAGTTCGGCGGCAGCCACGAGGATGCGCCGGGCAGCGGACCGATCCGGGTCAAGGCGACCAACGGCAATATCCGCGACTTCGATGCGGTGCTTTTTGCCACGGGGCGCGCGCCCAACACGGCGGACATGGGGCTGGAGGAGCTGGGCATCGGGCTGACCCGCAATGGCGCCATCGAGGTGGATGACTACAGCCAGACCAAGGTGCCGTCGGTCTATGCCATCGGCGACGTGACCGACCGGGTGAACCTGACGCCGGTGGCGATCCGTGAGGGCATGGCCTTTGTCGAAACCGTGTTCAAGGGCAACCCGACGCCGGTCGACCACGAGCTGATCCCCTCGGCCGTCTTTACCCAGCCGGAGATGGGCACCGTGGGCCTGAGCGAGGAAGCGGCGCGCGACCAGGAGGAGATCGAGGTCTACTGTACCTCGTTCCGGCCGATGCAGACCGCCTTTGCCGACAAGCCCGACCGGGTGCTGATGAAGCTGATCGTGTCCAAGGTGACGCGGAAGGTGCTGGGCTGTCACATCGTCGCGCCCGGGGCGGGCGAGATGATCCAGCTGGCGGGCATCGCGATCAAGATGGGCGCGACCAAGGAAGACTTTGACCGGACGGTGGCGGTGCATCCGACCATGTCCGAAGAGATCGTGACCATGCGCAATCCGATGCGGAGTGCTTGAATTCGCAGCCGGGGCGCACAGGTTACAAGGCAATCCGACAGACGAGGAAGGACCGAAGTTCATGGCAGGTAACAGCGGCGGCCCCTGGGGGGGCGGCGGTGGCAACCAGGGCGGAGGTGGCAACGGCCATCGTCCGCCAAATGGCGGTGGCGGCGGTGGCCGCCGCCCCGACGACAACCAGATGCCCGAAATCGACGAGTTGATGAAAAAGGGCCAGGAGCGGCTGCGCGTCCTGATGGGCGGTCGCGGCGGCGGCAATGGCAACAATGGCTCCGGCAGCGGTGGCGGCTCGGGTGGACCCGGGGTGACCCGCGGCACCGTGGCCATCGGTGTTGCGATCCTGCTGGGCCTCTGGGCCTTTGGCAGCTTCTACACCGTGCGGCCCGAAGAGAAGTCGGTCGAGCTGTTGCTGGGGCGTGAATTCGCCGTTGGCAACCCGGGCCTCAACTTTGCCCCCTGGCCCTTTGTCACCTACGAGGTGGTCAACGTGACCTCGGAACGGACCGAGACGATCGGCGGCGGCCGTGGCGGCAACGACGGTCTGATGCTGACCACGGATGCGAACATCGTCGACATCGACTTTCAGGTTGTCTGGAACATCTCGGACCCGGCGAAACTCTTGTTCAACATCGCCGATCCGCAGCTGACCGTGCAGGCGGTGTCTGAATCGGTCATGCGCGAGATCATCGCCGCGTCGAACCTGGCGCCAATCCTCAACCGCGACCGTGGCGCGATCGCCGACGGCGCGCGCGAGCAGATCCAGGCGACTCTGGACGAGTATGAATCCGGCATCAGCGTGGTGCGGATCAACCTCGACACCGCCGATCCGCCGCGCGAGGTCATCGACGCCTTCCGCGCCGTGCAGGCGGCGGAACAGGAACGTGACCGGCTGGAACGCCAGGCCGATGCCTATGCCAACCGCGTCGTGGCCGAGGCCCGAGGCAAGGCGGCAGAGATCCGCGAAGAGGCAGAGGGCTATCGCGCCCAGGTGGTCAACCAGGCGGTTGGTGAGGCCGCGCGCTTTACCTCTGTCCAGGAGGAATACGCGCTGGCGCCCGAAGTGACGCGCCGCCGTCTTTACATCGAGACGATGGAAAAGGTGCTGGGCGACGTGGACAAGATGATCCTCGACAATACCGTGACCAGCGGCGGCGGTGCCGGTGGCGGCGTGGTGCCCTACCTGCCGCTCAACGAGCTGCGCCGCAACAGCGGAGGTGACCAGTGATGCGCAAGGTAACCTATCTCCTGCCGGTCTTCGTGATCGCCATCGTGGTGTTCCTGTCGTCGATCTTCGTGGTCGATGAACGGGAAAAGGCCCTGGTGCTGCAGTTCGGCCAGATCAAGGCCGTCAAGGAAGAGCCGGGCCTGGCCTTCAAGATCCCGCTGATCCAGGACGTTGTCCGCTATGACGACCGTATCCTGTCGCTGGACACCCAGACCATCGAGGTCACGCCCTCGGATGACCGCCGCCTGGTGGTCGATGCCTTCGCCCGCTACCGGATCGCGGATGTGGTCCAGTTCCGGCAGGCTGTCGGTGTGGGCGGTCTGCGCACCGCAGAGGACCGACTGAGCGGCATTCTGAACGCGCAGATCCGCGAAGTTCTGGGTGCCGACCAGGTCACATCCGACCGGATCCTGTCGGAGGACCGGCGTGAGCTGATGAACCGGATCCGCGACAGCGCCCGGGCCGAGGCGCTTTCGCTGGGGCTGGACGTCGTTGACGTGCGGCTGAAACAGACCAACCTGCCATCGCAGAACCTTGACGCCACATTCGACCGGATGCGGGCAGAGCGTGAGCGCGAGGCGGCGGACGAACGCGCCCGCGGTAACGAGGCGGCGGCCCGCGTGCGGGCGCTTGCCGACAGGACCGTGGTCGAGACGCTGTCCGAGGCAGATCGTGACGCCAGCGTGATCCGAGGCGAGGCCGACGCCGAGCGGAACCGGATCTTTGCCGAGGCTTACGGTGCGGACCCCGAGTTCTTTGCCTTCTACCGGTCGCTGCAGGCCTATGAGGTCTCTTTGAAGGGCAACAATTCGACCATGGTGATGACGCCGGACAGCCAGTTCTTCAACTACTTCAAAAGCGAAGTGGCCTCTGGCGATCCGTTCCTGGCACCGACCCTGCCGTCGCCTGCGGCGAGCCCGGTGGCGCCTGACGCGCCCGCGCCGGAAGCGGCCGAGGACCCGGCCCCCGAAGGCCCGGCGCCCACCACACCGGCCCCGGAACCGGCCGACCCGGCGCCCGCGCCGGAGGCCCCCGAGGCTGACACCGCACCCGTCGACAATTGAGCGGGTCGGACATCCTGATGGGGATCGGAATGGTCCTCGTGATCGAGGGGCTGGTCTATGCACTGGCCCCTCAGCTTGTGGAGCGCCTGCTTGAGGCGCTCCGCGAGATGAGCCTGGAACAACGCCGCCTGCTGGGCGGGCTGACGCTTGTCACCGGGTTGATTGTCTTGTGGCTTGCCCGGGGCGGGTTGTTCTGAGCGCCTGGGCGCGGTGACGGCTCCGGGCCTTTGACCGGGGCCGGGATGGGCGGTCTCCGGACCTTCGCCCGGATCGGACGGCAGTTTTGCCTTGTCGAAAGGCCACCAGACATCACGCCCGCCCGCACCATGACCGGGCCTCATTCAGACTTGATAGATACCTTCGATCCTCTCGGCTGACACGATGTGTCGCCAGATATCCAGATCGGCCCTGCAGCGTCTGCTGGTTGCAATCGGTGGCGGCCGCGACGATCTGGATGAACTCCGCAGTGATTATCTTTCGATGGCGCCGGAACTGGTCCAGCGTCTGATCGGTGCGCATGCGCGCGGCGACCTGGAAACGCTGCGGATCACGGCGCATGAATTGAAATACAATGCCCGCGATTTCGGCGCCGAGGACCTGGCGGATCTGTGTGAGGCGCTTGAACGCCGCGCCAGGCAGGGGGCGGACATCGACCGGGGAGAGCTGGACAAGATCGCGGCGGCAGAGGAAAACGCCCGCGTCTTGCTCGCCCGGCTGGACCTGTCGGATGTCTGAGGAGCGCGACACGCGCCTCGATGTCGATGAAGCCCGTGTTTTGGTTGTCGATGACAATGCGCTCAACCGTTCGAAGATGCGGATGGAGGTTCGCGCGCTCGGCCATTCTGTCGAGACCGCCGCAGGTGGCGCCGAGGCGCTTGTGGCGCTCCGCAAAGCCCCGTTCGACGTCGACGCCCTGTCCAACTGCCTGCGACGCGCGGCGGCTTTCCAATCCAGCGCGAGGCAGCCGGGAAACTGACCTTTGCTGCCGGGGCCGGGCCAGGGGCGTGCATATCCGTGAGTGTCAGACGGCCGAGGTCGCAACCGAAAAGCTCGCTGCCGATGGCGAGGTTGACGCGCGTAAGATCGCGAAGGCGCCCTGCGATCTGGAAACGGGCAAGGAGCGCCCAGTCGAGGGGCGGCACAAGCGGGCTTTTCCGACAGACGATACGGCCTGGTGCCAGATCGGGCGGCAGGTAGAAAATCCAAACCTCACACAGGGCGCGGGCTTACGCGGAAGCACGCGCCCAGGACGCAAACTGCGCCACGTCGGCAAAACGCGGATGATCGCCGCGGCTTACCGCCCAAAAGGTTCTGCCGGGCAATTCTGTCTTGGACAGAGGCACCAGGTGCCCTTCTGCGACAGCGGCACCGGCCAATACGCTGGACGCCAGGACAACGCCCTGACCTGCAAGCGCCGAGTCGATGGCATTGATTTCCTCGGAAAAGTGCTGTGTGACCTCTGGCTCCGCCCCTCCAAGGCCGGCTGCGCGCGACCAACGCTGCCAGCTGGGCGAGCCTTCTGCGCCGCAATTCCAGCGGTACTGGATCAGCGGCAGGCGCAGAATACCGGCGTCGTCGTTGACCGAAGTCCGGTGTAGCAGGTCCGGCGCGCAGAGCGGGATCAAGCTATCCTCAAACAGCGGCAACCATTGGTCTTCCGGTTCTGCCTGGGCGGCGTAGCGCACCGCAAAGTCAACATCGCTGCCGGAAAGGCCGACCGGCCGATTGTCGGCCTCGACCTGCAGGGTCAACCCGGTCTGACTGCGCAATGTCGGCAGACGCCGCATGAGCCAGAGGCTGGCAAAAGCCACCGTGACGGAAACCGTCAACGGGCGGTCCCTGTCCGGCTGCGAAATCCCGGCGATGGCGCTGCTCATACGGTCGAAACTCTCTCGCAGAACCGGGTACAATGCCGCGCCTTCCGCGGACAGCCGGATAGGGCGCGGATAGCGGTGAAAGAGCCTGACCCCCAAGGTCTCTTCTAGCTGGCGGATCTGGTGACTGATCGCGGTCGGCGTCAGGTGAAGCTCGGCCGCGGCGCGCGCAAAATGCAGATGCCGGGCGGCGGCTTCAAAAGCGCGGAGCGCGTGGAGCGGAGGCAGACGCCGCATCGGATCCATCCTTTCCCGTCGGGGTGAAACCGGGATGAATCCGATTCACCCGGGCCATGAAAAATTCGCTTTCGCCAGAGGGTTGGGCGCTTGGTAGGCAAGGTGCAGTGCAAAACATAGGAGATAACCCATGCCGACCCTGTTGCGGATTGATGCAAGCGCCCAGCTTGAAGAACGCTCTCTGACACGACATCTGACCGGGCTGTTTACCCGGACCTTTCTGGCCGAAGCGCCGACAACCCAGGTGATCACCCGCGATGTCGGGCTGACCCCCATTCCCGCGATCGACCATCACTTCATCCATGCCGCCTTTACCCCGCCCGAGGACCGTGAGCCGTGGATGAACGCGCGCCTGGCCCTGTCCGACGAGCTGATCGAGGAGGTGGCCGTGGCGGATATCCTCGTCATGGGGGCGCCGATGTACAATTACGGGATGCCGACCGCCCTGAAAGGCTGGATCGACCAGGTGGCACGCATCGGCAGGACCTTTTCCTTTGACCTTGCGCGCGGCGACAGGCCAATCGAGCCGATCCTGGCGGGAAAGCGGCTGGTGGTGCTGTCGTCGCGCGGTGAATTCGGCTTTGCTCGGGGTGGTGTGCGGGCTCATCTCAACGCGCTGGACCCAGGGTTGGCGGCCTGTGCGCATTACTTCGGTGTCGCGCCAAGCGACATCGAGACCATCGCCATCGAATACCAGGAGTTCAAGGACGACCGGCACCGGGCCTCTGTCGAAACGGCAGAGGCCCGCACCCGCGCCCTGGCCCTGACACTGGCCGGGGCGACCGCGCAGGCGGCCTGAAACGACCTGTTGAGACGGCACGACATGGGGGCGCGGGGCAAAACGCGCGCCTCCAACTTGTTCTACAGGTGCACTCACGCCTGCTCCCTGTGCAGCAGGACGTCCAGCGACCGTGGCTGCGCATCCTCACCATTGATTGGCAAAAGATCCATCGGACAGCAGGAAATCACCACCACAGCATCCATTTCAGCGCGGAACAGCACATGATCCCCTTTGGCAGAGACGGGGGGCCGCCACTCCATCGCGCCACCTTCGACGACCGGCGTGTTCATCCAGAGGTTCAATGGGCAAGGCACCGATGTCGGGCGCAGGCCGATGGCCGCCAGCGCCATGCGCAGGTTGTCGGTGCAATTGTCGTGATAGCCCCGATGGCCAAGTTGGGCGTACCGGTGAATATCACAAGACGCGACAAGCGTGTCGTGAACGCCGGGCGACGTGTCCTCGACCATTGTCAGGATCGGGCGGCGGCGGTTGGTCACCAGCGCATCGCCGGGGCGCGGAGAGATGCGCCGCAATGTGGGGCGCAAATGTTCCATCGACAGATATTCGTTGCAATCGCCGTCGGCAAAGGCCCAGAAATCGCCGATCTGGCTGCCGTCGCGATTGATGACCGACAAGACCTCGCCCTTTCGCAGGCGCATGGCCCGCCCCTGACGGGCGGGGATCGTATAGGTTTTGCCCGGGCAGAGCCGGCCATCCTGTTCAAGCGTCTGATGCGCGCTCGGGTTTTCGCCATCGGGCCGGGCGGCGTCGAAAGGGGGACAGGGGGTGTTCATCTTCAACTCTCCTTCAGGGCGGGATGATCGTAGGGCACGGCAGGTTCGCGGTGCGGCTGCCAGGCCCCCTCGGCTTCCTGCTGTGCAACGTGGGCCGCGATCTCTTCCAGCGGTGCGAACCACACGTCACCCCGTGCCAGCACATCTTCGAGCCACCGCTCCACGACCCGCCAGCGGGCCAGCCGCCCGGTCAGGAAGGGATGCCAGATGCCGATCCAGAGCCCTCCTGCCTCGTATTGCGCCTCGAATTCCTCAAAGGACGCCTCCAACCCCCGGTGCGGGGACATCACCGGCATCTTGTAGCCGATCTCGTCAAAATGGGCGAAAGGCGGCCAGTCATCGCTGCCCCAATGCACCGGCAACTCGAACAGGGACCCGGACGCGGTGTCGATCCGGTAAGGCAGATCATCTGCCATCATCGAGCTTTCATAGGTCAGTCCGTGTTGCACGGCGAGCGACAGCACCTCTGGGGTGACATTGTAGACCGGGGCGCGATAGCCGCGCGGGGTCCTGCCGGTCAGCCGGTGGTGAACCTCAAGCGCGCGTTCGAACCAATAGGTCTGTTCATCGGCGCTTTGTCCGGCAGGGTCTTCGTGCAGATATCCGTGGTGGCCGATCTCATGCCCGCCTGCAAGGATCGCCTCGACCGTCCCGGGGTATTGCTCCATCACCCATCCGGGCATGAAAAAGGACTGTTTGAGCCCCAGGCGCCGGTAGGTTTCAAGGATACGCGGCACACCGGCATTCGGGCCGTAGCGGCCCATGCTGATCGGATAGAGGCGGCGGTGCCCGTCGTCCGGACGGGCGATGTGGATCAGGCTGTCGGCATCCACATCGAAGGTGATCGCACAGGCACAGCGGGCCGCACCCGGCCATTGGATCGGATTGCGGATCATGTCAGAGTCTCCTTTTCCATCAAAAGCGTTTCGACCATTGCCGCGGTCGCAAGCAGCCTGCGGTCACCGCCTGGTGGACCGACCAACTGTATCCCCACCCAGCAGCCATCACAGGTTTTCCCGACCGGCAGGGAAATGGCCGGCAAATCCAGAAGACTGGCTGGCATGGTCAGGCGAAGAGCGGCTGTATTTGCCGCGGCAAATTCATCGGGGTTTTCCAGCAGCGGCGCGAGCTTCGGCGCCTCGATACCGACCGTGGGCAGAATGTAACACGTATCGGCCACGCGGATGGTTTCGCGCAGGTCGCGGGCTCGGCGCCGGACCTCTGCTATCCGCTTTGAATCCAGCCCGGCAGAGGCGCGAAGCCGGGCCGCAACAAAGGGATCGAGGCGGTGTGCGTCCCTAGTTTCGAGCAGGTGTCCATAGGTTCGGGCCGCTTCGAAAGCTCCGGGCCAGCCGCCCGCGCTGATCAGCCTCAGCGCCTCAGCCAGAGGTGACCGTTTGGTGTAGGCGATCAAGACGCCCGCCTGTTCGAGAGCGGTCACCGCCTCCTTGCAGCGGCGGGAGATCGGCGCGGCAACACCGCCCTCGTCCAGCAGGTCGATGGCAACCGACAGACCGCTGGCCGCGTCCGGTCTGGCCGTGTCGCCGGACAGAATGGCATCCAGCTCGATGATATCGGCAACCGACCGTGCAAAGCTGCCAGCGGTGTCATAACTGGGCGCGAGCGGCCTCACGCCGCTCATCGGATACCGTCCGCGCGTGGGCCGAAAGCCCACCACACCCTGAAACGCAGCGGGCACCCGGCAGGAGCCAGCCGTATCGGTGCCGACGGCCAGGCGGGTGATCCCGCGCGCAACAGCGGCGGCGGCGCCCGAGGACGAGCCGCCCGGCACCCGCCCCTCTGTGGTTGGCGTTCCGAAATGTGGGTTGTAGCCGATCCCGGAAAACGCCAGTTCCGTTTGATTGGTGACGCCTATGCTGACCAGCCCCGCCTGGCTGGCGCGCCGCACAACCTCCGCATCCGCCTCGGCGGGCGTATCGTCCCGCCAGAGCAGGGACCCTGCGGTTGCCGTGATGCCCTTGATCGCGATCATGTCTTTCCAGGACACCGTGGCCCCGTCCAGCGGCCCCGATTTCTGCGGGCGCCCATCGCTTTGGCTGGCTTCCGTCTGCGCACGCTCTGGCAGGAGGGACAGGAACACCTCCCTCTCTCCGCTGGCCCGTTGCAGTGCTGCCCGGGCGTTTTCGAGAGCAGACCTCATGGCGCCCTTGCCCTGGTGCCGTGGCCCGGGTGCTGCGCGCTTTCGAGCAGGACACCGTCCCCGGGATGCCAGGACGCAAAGACGCGCGTCCCGCAGGCCGCATTCAACTGTTCGAGGTCCCGCTGCTGAAGCTGCGCCACAAGGCTGTGGCCAGAGGCTGTCTCAAGGTGCAAATTGACAACCGCTCCGGCGAACTCCTCCGAGACCAGCGTACAGGCGATTTCGTTCTCGCCCCAGCCCGGGTCAACCGTCACGGATATCCTGTCCGCCCGCACCGCCAGGTCAGCGGTGTCGCCGTCCGCCAGACTGCAACCGTGGTCAAGCCGGACCTTGCCATCGCGCGTTTCCAGAAAGCGTTTGCCGTCGTCGGCGCCGGTTATCCTGCCATCCAACAGGCTGATCCCGCCGACAAACTGCGCGACGAACTTGCTGCGGGGCCGCAAAAAGATGTCCTGCGGGCTGCCGATCTGCTCCACCCTGCCGGCGTTCATGATGACGACCCGATCGGCGAGCGAAAACGCCTCTGAATGGCTGTGGGTGACATAGACAAAGGTGATCCCCAGCTCACGCTGGAGCTTTTTCAGTTCGCCCTGCATCTTGATTGCCATATGGGCGTCGAGGGCCGACAGCGGCTCGTCCAGGAGCAGCACTTTGGGTTCCAACACCAGGCTGCGCGCCAGGGCGACGCGCTGACGCTGCCCGCCCGACAGACGCGCAACATTGCGCTCTGCGTAGGCGGAAATGCCCAGTTTCTCCAGCCAATCGTCGGCACGGCGTCGGCGCTCCGGCCTTGAAACTCCGCGCATCTGCAGTCCGAACTCGACGTTTTCCCGCACGGTCATGAACGGGAACAACGCCAGGTTTTGCCAGACCAGCGGCGTTTCCCGCTCCCAGACCGGCAGTTGGTCGATCCGCTTGCCCGCAAGGGTGATCTGGCCACGGTCCGCGGTTTCAAGACCGGCAAGCATGCGCAGGGTGGTGGTCTTGCCGCAGCCGGACGGCCCCATGATGGCGATGAACTCCCCTTCGGAAATATCCAGCGAAAACCCTTCGACGGCGGTGAAGCTGCCATAGGACTTGGCAAGCCCGTCCAATTTCAGATGCGGGTTGGTCATGATGTCTCCTCCTTGGACATGGCGCCGCCGCTCTGGCTCAGGACCACGGCAAGCGCGATCAGAACCAGGGTGAGCGTGACGGAAAAACTCATTGTACCGATGACGTGGATGGTGGGATCGACCTGTCCCTGAAGCGTGGTCAGAACCGCAACGGGAATGGTCTGGTTCAACCCGCCCGTGAACCAGGCGATCACATATTCGTCGAATGACACGGCAAAGGTGATGAGAAAGGCGGCGAGGATGGCTGGCAGTGAATGCGGCAGCACGACGCGGGCGAGCGCGGAATGCGGCAGCGCACCGAGGTTCTGGGCTGCGGTTTCCAGCGTCTCATCCAGTTGTGCCAGCCGCAGCCGGCAGACCGCCATCGCGAATGGCGCGGCAATGACGACATGCGCGGCGACCACGGCCACAAGCGTTCCGGCAATGCCGATGCGCGAGAAAAAGGCCAGCATGGCAAGGCCAAGAATGACCAGCGGCACCGTCGGCGGCAGCAAGGCCAGCGCCAGCACGGCTTTCTGGCCGAAGAACCGGAAACGGTAGTCCGCATAGGCTGCGGAGAACCCAAGCGCCGTGGCAATCAGCGCCGTGATCCCGGCAACCGTCAGGCTGTTGCCAAGGGCGTCCAGCATCGCGCGGTCGGTCAGGACCTGCGCATACCATTTGGTGCTGAACCCGGACATGTTGAGGCTTGGGAACCGGTCGGCGCTGAAGGAGAACAGGACCGCCGAAAGGATCGGCGCATAGAGCAGAAGGAAAACCAAGGCGAGCCCGGCAATCCAGAAGGCTTTTGGCATGGCGTGTTTCAGATGCGGAGGCATGTCTTATCCTTTCTCGCGGTAGGCCCAGAGGACGGTGACAAAGGCCGTGGCCAGCAGGCTGGCGATCATCAGCAACGAGACCACGGCGGCGCGCGGCCATTGCTGACCGGCCCGGACAAGATCCGTCACCAGAATCGGCAGTGTCTGGAAGGTGCCGCCGCCCAGATAGGCCGCGCTGACGAACTCGGCATAGGAGAGCAGAAAGGCAAACAGCAGCCCCAGCGTCAGACCGGGCCGGGCGGCGGGCAGGATCACGCGGAACAGGATCGCTCCGGGCCGCGCGCCAAGGTTGGCGGCGGCCGAGATCCCGGTCCGGTCAACATTGGCAAGCGCGATGGTTTGCAGGATCAGCACCACCGGCAGGGCCAGTGTCGCATGGCCGAGGAACAGCGCGAAATAGGTGTTGAGGAGGCTTTCTCCCTTGCCGCCCAATGCCTGAACGACAGAAGAGATCACCCCGCCCTCTGTCAGGAAGACCTGCCAGGAATAGATGCGGACGAGATAGCTTGTGAAAAACGGGGCAATCGCAAGCCCCAAAAAGATCAGTCGCTGGCGCGGAGCGGCAACAAAGGCCATCGCGTAGGACGCTGGAAAGGCCAGCAACGACACTGCCGCCGCACTGGCCATCGACAGCCCGTAGCTGCGCCAGAAACTTGCCCAGAGGAAATCCAGGCCCAGAACATAGCGCCAGGCCGACAGCGTGGCGTCCGGCGTCAGCCGGTAGTTCACCACCGACCAGAAGGAAATCGCCACCAGCAATCCCAGCGGCACGGCGAAAAACAGCAGCAGCCAGGCAGGCAGCGGTAGAATCCAAAGCGCCTGCCAGGCACGGTTGGACAGGAAGTGGAACCGGCGCACCGAAGTGCGGGCCGGAATTGCAGGGGACGTCATGTCGGTATCTCCGATAGGGCTGCGGCCCCGGCGGCTGCGCCGGGGCCGGACCGCGCCTCAGGCGTTCTTGTAGCGGGTCCAGGCGTCGTTCCAGGTTTCCAGCGCCTGCTGGACCGGAAGCTCTCGCAGCTGGATGCGCCCGGCGCGGATCTCATCCAGCGCGTTCGGCCCGTTCAGCACCATGTTCTGGCGCCGGGCCTCGCCCGGCTTTTCCTCGTTCAACCTGGCCCAACCCGACCGCGTGGGGATCATGGCCGGATAGGCCTTGAGCGTGGCGGTCTTTACCTGTCCTTCGGGTGACAGCATGTATTGGATGAATTTCCGCGCAAGATCCTGGTTCGCGGATCGCGCGCCGATCGACAGGGACTCGGTCCATTGCAGACCGCCTTCCTCTGGGATGGTCGTGGCGACATCGGCACCGTCGCGGGCCAGCACACCGGTGATCCAGTCGCCGATACCGGGGATCGCGGCAACCTCGCCAGAGCGCAGCGCGGACAACATGCCGCCGTAATCGTAGAACCCCCGCACCTGGGGCCGCAGCGACATCATCGTTTCGGTCAGTTCCCCCCAGTGTTTGTCATCGAGGTCGAAGGGGGTGGCGTTGCCGTTGACGAGGCTCAAGGTTCCCAGGTTGGGCAAATGCCAGTCGAAATGGCCGATCCGCCCCTCATGCTGGCGGTCCCACATGCAGTGGTAGCTGCGAGCGTCCGCTTCGCTTATCGCGGCGCGGTGATGGGACAGCCCGAGGAACCCGAACCGCAGGAAAACGGCATAGGGATGACCGCCGAACCAATGACCGCGGAAATTCTGGAACTCGGGAAAGAAGTCATCGAACGGGTAGTCCTCCGGCGTCAGCGGCTCGATAAAGCCTGCCTGCTTCAGCTGGACCACGTATTCCGCATCCGACAGGATCACGTCATAGGTTCCGGCCGGAGACTGCGCGATTTGCGCCAGCATCTGGTCGCCGCCGACATACTGCTTGGCGCGGATGCGAACGTTATGCGCCTCTTCGAATGCGCCGATCACATCGGGGTCGGCATGGCCTGCCCATGTGAGCATCGACAGGTCGCGGCGCCCCTGCGCGCGCAGGATGCCCGGGGTGGCGAGGACGGTAGCAGCCGCAAGCCCCCCCTTGATCAACCGACGGCGTGTGGTGATAATCTCGGGTGTCATTTTTTCCTCCCTTTTCATTCCACAAGCTTCCGGAGGAGGAGGCAAAAAAACAAATGACCATTCTTCAGGGCATGCTGAGATTTCTTTGCGCAGCTGGGCGATACCATGCGTAAACTCCCTCCGCTAAACGCAATTCGCGCTTTCGAAGCGGTCGCCCGGAGGCTGAGTTTTGCGGATGCAGGGGAGGAACTCGGCGTCACCGCGACCGCCATCAGCCACCAGATCAGGCACCTGGAAGCCTACCTCGGGTTCCAGCTGGTCGAGCGCCGCCCCCGCCAGATCGCCCTCACGCCCGCCGGGCAGGACTTGTTCCCCAAGCTGCAGACAGCTTTCGATACCCTGGGCGAGGCCTTTGCAATGCTCGACAAGGACGTCGAGCAATCGCTGGTGCGGGTCACGACCACACATGCTTTTGCGGAACGCTGGCTGGTCCCCCGCCTTGGAGACTTCTTTGAGAACCACGGGGATGTCAGGGTCGAGGTCGAAACCAATGACGACGTGATGGACTTGCGGGCTGGACGACTGGACCTGGCGATCCGATATGGTCCGCAAGCCTCCTCGAACGAAGAGGCCGAGGTTTTGCTTTCGGATCGCTACATCCCCGTCAGCCTGGCTGAGCATGCGGACAGCTGCGTGCAGGACGGTCGGCTGCTGGGGTTCCGTTGGCGCAATGCGGACATGGGCGGCCCGACCTGGGAAGAATGGTTCACCAAAGCCGGGGAACCATTCCCCTCGGATCGCATAACCCGTTTCAGCGATGAAAGCGCGGCTTTCAACGCGCTGGATCAGGGGCTGGGGCTGCTGTTGTCCAGCAGTGCGCTGGTGGATGAAGGCCTGAGGTCAGGCCGTTACCGGCAAATCCCCGGTCCAGAGCTGCGCGGATTTGCCTATTGCCTCCTGCTCAATCCGCTGTCGCGCAACAAGCACGGCGTCAAGACATTCGCCGGTTGGCTTCGACGGGCCGCCAGACAGATATGAGCGCAAGCGCCTGACGGCATTCCGAAAGCTGTGATTGGTTCGCCAAGACCAGGATCGAATAATCCGGTGAACAAGATCATCGAGTACCTTGCGTGTTGTCAGAACGCGTCCCTTGCAAGGGGCGGCGTTTGAGGTTTGATTTGAAGAGCGCCGATCCCGATGCGTCGGCCTCGGCGAGGCAAATCGTCGGTTTGAAAGCCCCACATTTGCGAGCAGTATGGTGAAACCTGCTGCACCGCCGAACCGCAGCGAAAGCCCGCTATCGCCGCCAGCCTGACGCATCGGGTCGGCCTTGATGCGCAAATCAGGGGAGGTCACAACCGAACTGAACATCATCGAAAAGGCTGAATGGATCGAAAGGGTAGCTTTCACAGTTGTTCTGGCGTCGTCGCCACGGTCGCCTTCAACCGGGCGGGCCAAAGGCGTAGGGCGCGTCCCGCCAAGGTCGTCTGGTGCGCTTCATGAAGATCATCCCGCGCACCATGCGCCGACCATCACCCTGTGGCTTGCCGTCGGACTGCGGTTGGGGCCAGACGCGTCATCAGCGCGTCGCTTTGACAGATAGGTCAGACATGTCACGCTTCGTTTTCCGAACGCTGGCCTGTGCCGAATTTTGGAAACCAAAAGGTCCTGTGCCGTTGGCGGGCCTCTGCCGCGCTCGCAATTTGTGACCGCTTTGGACGGGCAGCTTCAGCAGTCCCTCGACCCGCCCCTCAACCCGCAAAAGCCCCCATCGACCCCGCTGCAGAGCGGAAAAGCGCCGATCTTGGTTCCCTTGGGTATTGTCACAACCCGGTGAACGGGCGTTTCAGCCCTTTGGTGTTGCGCCTGCGCACCTATGTTTGTCACACTGTTGAATAGGAGGCAGGCGGCAGCGCGTGGCCTGCGCGTCTGCTGACTGGCAGAGACAAGGAGACCCCATTGAAAACGCAATCCCTCGCTCTGACGCAGGACAACAAGACACCGCTGAGGCTGTTCTGGCTGGCGACGCTGTCGATGTTCCTGATCGTTTCGCAATCCCTCATGGCGTCGGCCCGCGGCGCTCCGGAAAGCTTTGCCGACCTGGCTGAACGGATTAGCCCCGCCGTGGTCAATATCACCACCTCGACGACCGTTGCCGGTCGGTCCGGCCCGCGCGGCATCGTGCCCGAAGGCTCTCCCTTCGAAGATTTCTTTCGTGACTTTCAGGACCGTGGCGGTCCCAGCCGTCCGCGCCGCTCTTCGGCGCTCGGCTCCGGCTTCGTGATTTCCGAAGACGGGTTCATCGTCACCAACAACCACGTCATCGAAGGCGCCGACGAAATCACCATCGAATTCTTCGAAGGTTTCGAGCTGCCGGCGACGCTGGTCGGCACCGACCCCAACACCGACATCGCCCTGCTCAAGGTCGAGGCGGACCGTCCGCTGACCGCCGTGCCCTTTGGTGACAGCAACACCATGCGCGTCGGCGACTGGGTCATGGCGATGGGCAACCCGCTGGGTCAGGGGTTCTCGGTCTCGGCGGGCATCGTCTCGGCCCGCAACCGGGCGCTCTCGGGCACCTATGACGATTACATCCAGACCGATGCCGCCATTAACCGCGGCAACTCGGGCGGGCCGCTGTTCAACATGGACGGCGAGGTGATCGGCGTGAACACCGCGATCCTGTCGCCCAATGGCGGGTCCATCGGCATCGGTTTCTCGATGGCCTCGAACGTGGTGGTCAACGTGGTCGAGCAGCTGCAGGAATTCGGCGAGACCCGCCGTGGCTGGCTGGGTGTGCGCATCCAGGACGTGAACGATGACATCGCCGAGGCCAAGGGGCTGGCCGAAGCCAAGGGCGCGCTGGTGTCCGACGTGCCCGAAGGTCCGGCGAAAGAGGCCGGTGTGGCTGCCGGTGACGTGATCATGTCCTTCGACGGGATCGAGGTTGTCGATACCCGCCAGCTGGTGCGCGTTGTCGCCAATACGCCGGTGGGCAAGACCGTGCGCGTGGTCGTCAACCGCGACGGCGAGACCCAGACCCTGAAGGTGACGCTGGGCCGCCGCGAAGAGGCGCAGACCGCCGTGCCCGCCGCCGCGCCTTCGACCCCGGACGAGCCGCCGGCCAAGGTAGAGACCCTTGGCCTGTCGCTCACCCCGCTGACCGATGCGATCCGGGGCGAGCTGGACCTGCCCGCAGGAATGCAGGGCCTGGCGATCATGGATGTCGATCCGGCCTCGGAAGCCTATGAAAAGGGCCTGCGCGCCGGTGATGTCATCACCGAGGCGGGCCAGCAGAAGGTGACCAGCATCGAAGACCTGGAAACCCGCATCGGCGAAGCCCGCGACGAGGGCCGCAAGTCGATCCTGCTGCTGGTGCGCAGCGGCGGTAACCCGGGCTTTGTCGCCCTGGGTCTGGCGGCGAACTGATCCCTCCGACCCCCGATTGAAACAGGAATGCCCCCGCAGTGATCTGCGGGGGCATTTTTCTTTACAGGCGGGCAGGTCTGCGGCACCAACATCGGGCCGGGCGCGCGCTTGGCCAGCTCTACATTTCGAGGACTACGTGGGGCGTGCCGTCCGAGGTCTTTTCCCGAGAGGTGCCGGACGGCCCGACGACGCATTGCACATGTTTGCGATGGTTGGAGAAACTGTCAAAGCGCACCACGTCGACCGCCTCGTCCAGCTCCAGCGCAAGCCGGAACCAACCGGGGCGGACCGGCCGGGCCGAGACGATCCTGGCCTCGAAAGGCTGTGCAAGGTAGCGGCCCCGGACCCGTCCGCCCGGCACCCATGCCTCTGGCGGCAGGTCGCGGATGCTGGCGTGCAGGGCGTTCCAGTCCCGGAACCCATAGCGCTGGGCCACGAGTTCCAGGGACTGCGCATGCCCTGTCTGCGTGCCCTGGTCGCTCAACTGCTGCCGCAGGCGCCTGGCCTCTGCCTTGGCTTCGGTGATGGTGGGCAGTTTCCGGGTCATGCGGCTTTCCCCTGAACCGTTTGGAACAGCCCCCATCCGAGCGATTTTTGCCGCGCGGTCCTGGTGAGGACGAAGATGGTCAGCGCAAGCAGGCACAGTTCCGCCATCGGGCCCGCGGCCCATACGCCTGTCTCTCCATACCAGAAAGACACCAAAAAGGTCAGCGGCAGCGCGAAGAGATAGGGTTTGGTCAGCGCCAGCAGGCCGGCGCGCCGGGCATCGCCGATGGCCTGGAAATGCATGGCGATCATCATCAGCGGCCCCGACAGCGCGAAGAACAGCGTCATGATCGGCAGGATGCGGGCGACTTCGGCAATGGTGGCGGGGTCGTCCACGAAGGTCCGGCCGATCCGGGCGGCGTTTGTGGTCACGATGACCTGGACCGCGGCGCAGTAGGCAAAGGCCGCAAGGAGCGCAAGGCGCAGGCTGGCGTTGGACCGGTGCCAGAGTGCTGCGCCGTAGTTGTTGCCGGTGATCGTCTGCATCGCATGTGACAGCCCCAGGAGCGGCAGGTAGGCAAAGGTCATCACCCGCGTGATGATCCCATAGGCCGACACCGTATCATCATAGGAGGGGGCATCCACCATCTGCAGCGCGGCGATGATCGCCGCCGAGCCCAGCGAGAGGCCGATGAAATTCAGGCTCTGCGGCGCCCCAAGGGCCAGTATCCGCCCCCAGGACCGCGCGAGGTGCTCGCGGGTAAGCGCCGACAGGGGCAGCTCTGTCCTGCCGCGCAGCCGGAAGGCCACGATGATCGCCAGCGCCAGTGCCTGCGCCAGAGCCGTCCCATAGGCGGACCCGGCGACGCCCAGGTGCAGCTGCGCGATCAGGACGTAGTTGAACCCGATATTGGCCAGCGAGACCAGAAGGCTCATGGCGGCCATGAACCCCACGCGCCCTTCGTTGCGCAGACTGTCCGAGTTCACCGAGAGGACAAAGAGCAGGGGAGAGAACACCACCGTGATGCGCAGGTACGTAAGCCCCAGGTGCGCGAGGTTGTCGGACCCCGCCGCCGCAAGCCGGGTCAGCGCGGGACCGAACAGGACGAACAGCAGGGCAAGCAGCACCCCCACCAGCAAGGCCAGGCCATGCGCCCCGGCAAAGACGGCCCGCGCCTCGTCGAGGCGGTTGCCGCCCAGATGGCGCGCCAGAAGGCTGGACATGCCGCTTGAAACCAGCGTCGCAAGGGCGACGATCAGCATGTAGATCGGGAACATCAGCGTGACGGCGGCCAGGGCCTCGGGGCCGACGAAATGGCCAAGGAAAAGCGCATCGGCAACAGCCAGAAGCCCGTTCATGCCCATGACAAAGATGATGGGAAGGGCCGTCTTGGCGTAGGTCAGGCCCAGCGGGGCCTCAAGGAAGGAATTGGTCGGGGGAGCGGGCATGCCCTGTCATCCTCGTGCAAGGATCGCGCGATTTTCAGGATGGAGACCCGCGTTGCCATCCGCGCGATATGCGTGGAGGAGATCAAGGACAGTGCAATGCCGAACTTTACCAGGACAGATGTCAGCGGGCGGCAGGCGTCAGCGGCCTGACCGTGCCGATAGAGGCTTGCCCCCGGTTCGTCAAGCCCGCGCCTCGGCGCTCAGGGGCGCATGTCTCGGGCCTTTTGCGCGGCGGCGTTCAGCGCCTCGGAGATCAGTCCGCTCAGCGGACTGTCCTCCAGCACCTGCAATCCGGCGGCGGTGGTGCCCGCGTAGTCGAGCATCTGGCGGACATGGTCGGCGGCCTCGGGCGGATCCTCGGCCAGCATCTCGCCGCTGGCGCGAAACAGCTGCCGGATGGCGCGGTCGGCGGCCCGGGGCGGGATGCCCTGTGCCACCGCGTGTTCGGACATCGCCGCGGCAAACCAGGCGACGAAACCGGGCACCGGCCCGGTGAGGGCGGTGAAATGATCGAGCAACGCCTCGTCTTCCAGCGCGTCCTCTGTGCCGCAGGCCGAGAGCAGGCGGCGGGCGACCATGCGGTCGTCCTCGCTGGCGCCGGGTGCGGCCACCCAGGGCGAATAGGCCAGCCGCCGCGCGGCGGCGGGGCTGGACATGGCGCGGATGACGCGGGCGCTGCCGGTCAGGCGCTGCAGGTCCTCGATGGTGACGGCGGCCATGACCGAGAGGATCAGCCTGTCCTCTGCGGGCAGGCGCAGATCCGGCACCGCGGCGGGCGGGATGCTGATCAGGATCGTGTCGCAGGCCGCGGCCAGCGCGGCGGGGTCGTCGGTGACGGTGACGTCGGCGGGCAGGTCGCCCCGCGCGCCGCTGCGGTTGGCGATCCAGAGGTCGCCGGGCGCCACGGCGTCGCTGTCCAGCCAGGCCTGCGCGATGGCGCTGCCCAGCATGCCCGAGCCTCCGACGATGCCGATGCTGCTCATGTCCGGTGTCCTTTCCTGGTGCCGCGCGGTCAGCTTTCGGGCAGTTCGACTGCCACCAGCCCCAGCGCGCGGGCGGTTTCCAGCGAGAGTTGCGCGCTTTCCAGCCCGCGTTCGGACTGGTAGGTGCGCACCGCCGCCGTGGTCGGCACGTCCATCTTACCGGAGACATTGCCCGAGAAATAGCCGCGCGCCGCAAGCGCCCGTTGCACAGAGGAGATGAACTCGGGTGTCATCTCCTCGGGGCAGGGGGCCTCGAAGGTGATCTCGGCGCGTTCGCGCACCACTTTGGGCACCGGTGCCTTGCGGTAGATCGGCGGGCGGATCACGGTGCCGTCCTCGGCGATCTCGGCCTGGACCACCTGAACCTCGCCCATGACATGTTCATAGACGGCCGGGCGCACATCGCGGGCCTGGCAGGTGCCGTCGTCGAGATGTTCGGCAAGGGGCGGCGCGGCATCGGGGCCTTGCGCCTCGCGGCTGACGGACTGGGGCGTATCGCAGGCGGCCAGCAGGAGCAGCGCGGCGATCGGCGCGGCCCGGGGCCGGGGAAAACGGGACATGACTGCTCGGGCCTCTGGTGTGCCTTTTCTTTGCGGCAGGATAGCCGGTTTGCCCCGGTCTGCCTAGAGGTGGGCGTCCCGGCGCGCGATGTTACGCCTCATGCTGAGTCCAGCAGCCGGTCGAGCAGGGGCGAGATGTCCTCGATCTCTTCGGAAATCACGTGGGTGACGCCGTTTTCGCGCTGGACGCGCCCGGTGACACGCAACATGCGGCCCGCGATCACCGCCCGCCGGAAACGTTCGTAAAGCTTGCGCCAGACAATGACGTTGACCACGCCGGTCTCGTCCTCGAGCGTGATGAAGATCACCCCCTTGGCGGTGCCGGGCCGCTGGCGCAGGATCACCAGCCCGGCCACGGTGACGCGGGCGCCGTTGGGCGGCTCGCCCAGGCGGCTGGCGATCAGGCAGGAGGGGGGCTGCGGCCAGGTCATGTGAACGAATGTAGAACAAATGGCAGGGGTGACCAAGCCCTCCCGCCGCAATTGTCATCGGCAGGTGCAACACGCGAAGGGGCGCAAGGCAAAAAAATCGTATTCCGTCCATGTGCTGACGCAAATGGGACTGGCGGGGCAGGGGCGTCCCCACTAGGTAGGGGTCGGATCAAGACGGAGCGGTGAAATGGCAAAGATCACCTATATCGAGCACAACGGCACCGAACATGTCGTGGACGTGCCCACCGGGCTGACCGTGATGGAAGGCGCGCGCGACAACAACATTCCCGGCATCGAGGCGGATTGCGGCGGCGCCTGCGCCTGTTCGACCTGCCATGTCTACGTGGCCGAGGAGTGGGTCGAAAAGCTGCCGGCGCGGGAAGACATGGAAGAGGACATGCTGGACTTCGCCTATGAGCCCGATGCCAAGCGGTCGCGCCTGACCTGCCAGCTGCGGGTCAGCGATGCGCTGGACGGGCTGGTGGTGCAGATGCCCGAGAAGCAGATCTGAATGTCTGCCCGGGCGCCGCGACTGCCGTGGCGCCCCTGGCACGCGCCCGCCCGCGGCGCGTGGATGACGCTGTGCCTGTGGCTGGCGGGTCTTGCCCCGGCCGTAGCGCAAGAGGCGGTTGCCGCCCGCTACGAAGGCGAGGTGACGCGTTATCCGCATGGCGTGCTGGGAGACGAGATCGAGTATGACACGCTGGCGGTGACGCTGTCGGATGGGCGCGTGCTGCGCCGCCGCTGGACGGCGCCGCTGGTTTTCGAGGATATCGCGCCGAGGCTCTGGGACGTGACCGGGGACGGAGCGCCGGAGGTGGTGACAGTCGAGAGCCACGCGGACCGCGGCGCCCGGCTGGCAATCTGGGAGGTCGCAGGCGACGACTTGCGTCCGCTGGCCGCGACGCCCTTTATCGGGCAGCGCTTTCGCTGGCTGGCGCCGGTGGGCGCCGCGGACCTGGACGGGGACGGCGCCATCGAGATCGCCTATGTCGACCGCCCGCACCTGGCAAAGACGCTGCGCATCTGGCGGGTGGAGGAGGGCGCGCTGCGCCCCGTGGCCTCGGCGGAGGGGTTTTCCAATCATCGCATCGGCTGGGATTACATCCTCGGCGGGCTGCGCGATTGCGGCGAGGGGCCGGAAATCGTCCTGCCCTCGGGTGACTGGACGCATGTGATGGTGGTGGACCTGACGGCGGGCGGCGGCCTCGACCGCTATGCCAGCGATCCTTACAGCCCGGAAATGCTGACGGTGGTAATGGACTGCCGCTGATCGCGGCGGAAGGGAGCGCTGCCCCCTCTTGGTCCTTCGGGACCAATTCACCCCGGGAGGTATTTAAGAGCCCAAAGAAACATGGAGCGCGGTGTCGGTTTCTTTGGGCTCAAAATACCTCCGGGGGGAGGCTCGCAGAGCCGGGGGGCAGCGCCCCCCCCAAGCGGTGGCGTCGGGACGACGATTCGGGCTTAACTTTCCTGCCTGCGCGAATTACCCATGTCGGCCATGAAGATACTCTTTCTAGGTGACGTGATGGGCCGCGCCGGGCGGCAGGCGATCACGGAGCGGCTGCCCTCCCTGCGCAAGGACTGGCGGCTGGATTTCGTCATCGTGAACGGCGAGAACGCGACCAACGGGCATGGATTGTCCGGGGAACATGCCAAGGCGATCTTCGAGGCCGGGGCCGATGTCATCACCCTGGGCGATCATGCCTTCGACCAGAAAGAGATGCTGACCCATATCGAGGGCGAGACGCGGATCGTCCGGCCGCTGAACTTTGCCCGCCAGGCCCCGGGGCGCGGCGCGGCGCTGTACAAGGACGCCCGCGGGCGCAAGGTGCTTGTGGTGCAGGCGCTGGGGCAGGTCTTCATGAGCCGCAACTACGACAGCCCCTTCACGGCGGTGGACGAGGCTCTGAAACGGCATCCGCTGGGCGGGCAGGCGCAGGCCATCGTCGTCGACATGCATTGCGAGGCCACCTCGGAAAAGATGGGCATGGGTCATTTCTGCGACGGGCGCGCCAGCCTTGTCGTGGGGACGCATACCCATGTGCCGACCTCGGACACGCAGATCCTGCCGGGCGGCACTGCGTTCCAGTCGGATGCGGGCATGTGCGGTGACTATAATTCGGTGATCGGGATGGAACCGGCCGAGCCGCTGCGCCGCTTTGTCAACGGCATGGCCAAGGGGCGGTTCAACCCGGCGCTGGGCGAGGCGACCCTGTCGGGGGTCTATGTCGAGACCGACGACATGACCGGCAAGGCGGTGTCCGTGCATATGGTCCGCCAGGGCGGGCGGCTGGCGCCTGCCGGTCCCGCATGAACCGCCTGCTGCCCTTTGCCACGCTGGTGGTGACGGGCGCGGCCTGGGGGGCGACGCAACCTCTGATGAAAGTGGCCGTCTCGGAGGGCTATCGCCATTTCGGCCTGATTTTTTGGCAGACTGCGCTGGTGGGGCTCTTGCTAGGCGTTTTGACGGTGCTCAGGGGCAAGCGCCTGCCGCTGCATGCGCCTGCCTTGCGGCTGTATCTGTTTATCGCCGTCGTGGGGACCGTGGTGCCGGGCATCGCCGCTTACCAGGCGGCTGTGCATTTGCCGTCGGGAGTGTTGTCGATCCTGTTGAGTTCGGTGCCGATGTTCGCCCTTCCGATTGCGCTGGTGCTGGGGATCGACCGGCCCGAGCTGCGGCGCGTCCTGGGGCTGTTGCTGGGGCTGGGCGGTGTCGCGCTTCTGGTGCTGCCCGAGGCGAGCTTGCCGGTGGGCACACAGGCGGTCTGGATCGCGGTCGCGCTGATTTCCTCGGCCTGTTACGCGCTGGAAGGCAACATGGTGTCGAAATGGGGCACTCAGGGGATGGACGCGGTGCAGGTGCTGGCCGGGGCCTCGATCCTCGGCGTCGTGTTGAGCCTGCCTTTGGCGCTGGCCAGCGGGCAGTTCATCACGCCCGCCTTGCCGCTGACCGGGCCGGACAAGGCGGTGATCGCCAGTGCGATCCTGCACGGTTTTGCCTATTCGGCCTATGTCTGGCTGGTGGGCCGGGCGGGCGCGGTCTTTGCTGCCCAGGTGAGCTATCTTGTCACTTTGTTCGGCATCTGCTGGGCGATGCTCTTTCTGGACGAGGGCTACTCGGGCTGGGTCTGGGTGGCGCTGGCGCTGATGATGGCGGGCATGGCTCTTGTGCAGCCGCAGCGTAAACCGCTTGTGCCTGTGTCACCAAGCGGTCAGAATGCGGCCGGTTGAGTGCGGGCGATAGGCTGAGCAATACATGATCGGGATCGAGCTGAGCCAGACAAGCCAGGCGGTGATGACACTTGCCGTGGTGATCGGAATGTTCGTTCTCTTTGTCCGGGAAACCTATCCGACCGAGGTCACGGCCATTGGCGGTGTCGCGGTGCTGCTGGTGCTGGGTGTGCTGCCCTATGACTCGGCGCTGGACGTGCTGTCGAACCCGGCCCCCTGGACCATCGCGGCCATGTTCCTGGTGATGGGGGCGCTGGTGCGGACCGGGGCGCTGGATGCCTTCACGGGATATGCGCAAGAGCAGGTGGCGTTGCGGCCAAAGCGGGCCATTGGCGGCATCCTCCTTGTGGTGATCGTCGCCTCGGCCTTCATGAACAATACACCTGTGGTGGTGGTGATGCTGCCGATCTTTGTGCAGATCGCCAAGACGATGGGCATTGCGCCGTCCAAGCTGCTGATTCCGTTGAGCTATGCGGCGATCTTGGGCGGCACGCTGACACTGATCGGGACCTCGACCAACCTGCTGGTGGACGGGGTGGCGCGCACCCAGGGGCTGAAGCCCTTTACCATCTTCGAGGTGACGCCGCTGGCGATCATCCTGGTGGCCTGGGGGATGATCTATCTTTACTTCGTGGGGCGCTTCCTGCTGCCCGAGCGGAGCTCGATGGCGGGGATGTTGTCGGATCGCTCGCGGATGAAGTTCTTTACCGAAGCGGTGATCCCGCCGGATTCGAACCTGATCGGGCGCGAGGTGCTGGGTGTCCAGCTGTTCAAGCGCGACGGCGTGCGGCTGATCGACGTGATCCGGGGCGATGAATCGCTGCGGCGCAATCTGCAGGGTGTCGAGCTGCAACTGGGCGACCGGGTGGTGCTGCGCACGCAGATGACCGAACTGCTGTCGCTGCAGCGCAACAAGGAATTGAAACGCGTCGACCAGGTCTCATCCAAGGAGACCTCGACCGTCGAGGTGCTGATCACGCCCGGCTGCAAGATGGTGGGGCGCTCGCTGGGCGCGCTGCGCCTTCGGCGCCGGTTCGGGGTTTATCCGCTGGCGGTACACCGGCGGAACCAGAACATCGGGCGGCAGCTGGACGACCTTGTGGTGCGCGTGGGCGATACGCTGCTGCTGGAAGGCAACGCCGAGGACATCAAGCGGCTGGCGGACGAGATGGACCTTGTCGATGTGGCGCATCCCTCGGCCCGGGCGTTCCGGCGCGGCCATGCGCCCGTGGCGCTGGGCGCGCTGGGCGGCATCGTCGCGCTGTCGGCGCTGGGCGTGGCGCCGATCCTGGCATTGGCGGTGGTTGCGGTGGCCGTGGTGCTGCTGACCCGCTGCATCGACGCGGACGAGGCGTTTTCCTTTGTCGAAGGGCAGTTGCTGGCGCTGATCTTTGCCATGCTGGCCATCGGCGCGGCATTGCAGGCGTCGGGCGCGGTCGAACTGATCGTGGGCGCGGTGGCGCCGCTTATGGCCAAGCTGCCGGCGCCCCTGGTGATCTGGTCGGTTTACGTTCTGACCAGTGTGCTGACGGAAACGGTGTCGAACAATGCCGTGGCCGTCGTGGTGACCCCCATCGCCATCGGCCTGGCCAGCGCCATCGGGGTCGATCCGCGCCCCTTGGTGGTGGCGGTCATGGTGGCGGCCTCCTGCAGTTTCGCCACGCCCATCGGCTATCAGACCAACACGCTGGTCTATGGTCCGGGGGGCTACAAGTTCTCGGATTTCTTCAAGGTCGGGCTGCCGCTGAACCTGAGCGTCGGTGTGCTCTCGGCGCTGCTGATCCCCTGGTTCTGGCCGCTCTGAGCCGGGTCGCTCAGCCGTAGCGTTCGACAAAGCCTTCGAGCAGGCGAGGGGGCTCGGTGACGTCCGCCGCGCGGCACATCTCGATCAGTTCATCCGCTGTCTCGGGCGCGAAATAGCCCTTGTGGCGATAGATGCGGATGCGGGTTTCGAATTCGGCGGCATCGGCCTCGGGGTGGAACTGCGTCGCGTAGACGTTCTGCCCGTATCGGATCATCTGGTAGGGGCATGGACCGGACGAGACCAGGTGCACCGCGCCCTTGGGCAGGTTCTGCACTGCTTCCTTGTGGCCGACGAAGGCGTCGAACTGGTCTGGCAGGCCAGCGGTCAGCGGGTCCTTTGCGCCTTCGGGCGTGGTGTAGCAGGTCACCGCGCCGACCGGCTCGTTGAAGCGGCCCTTGGCCACTTCGGCGCCCAGGTGATGGGCGAGGATGCCGATGCCATAGCAGCAGCCCATGAAGGGAATGTCCTCGGCGGTGATGCGGGGCATCAGCCGCAGGATTGCCTCTTCGATGCGGCGTTCGACCGGGTCCTTGTCACCGGGCCTGTCGCTGACGCAGCCCGGACCGCCGCCCACGATCACTCCGGCGTAGTCGCCGGGGTCCAGGTCGCGCGGCAGCTCCTCCTGTTCCAGGCGCATCCGGTGGACGCGATCGGCGTTCAGGCCGGACTTGTCCAGGACGGCGCGATACTCGGAGTCGCTGGCCTCGGGTTCGGGGCGCAACTGGAGGAGGAGGAATCGGCTCATATACTTGCGCTACCCCAAGGGCGGGCGACGCGCAACGCGACATGCGCGCGGACTTGGCGCGCGGACTTGGCAAGGGGGGCGGGCGTGACTTATAGAGACGCGGATATTCCAAACACCCGAAAAGAGGCAACGCGACATGGCCGGCCATTCCAAATGGGCAAACATCCAGCACCGCAAGGGCCGTCAGGACAAGATCCGGGCCAAGATCTTCTCGAAACTCTCGAAGGAGATCACCATCGCCGCCAAGATGGGCGATCCCGATCCCGACAAGAACCCGCGCCTGCGTCTTGCCGTGAAAGAGGCCAAGGGCCAGTCGATGCCCAAGGACAACATCGAACGCGCCATCAAGAAGGCGACGGGCGGCGATGCCGAGGATTACGAGGAAATCCGCTATGAGGGTTACGGCCCCAACGGCGTGGCGGTGATCGTCGAAGCGATGACCGACAACCGCAACCGCACCGCCTCGACCGTGCGGTCGACCTTTACCAAGAACGGCGGCAACCTGGGCGAGACCGGATCGGTCGGGTTCATGTTCGAGCGCAAGGGCGAGATTGTCTATCCGGCGGATGCGGGCGACGCGGATGACGTCATGATGGCGGCGATCGAGGCGGGCGCCGAGGACGTGGAAAGCTCGGAAGACGGGCATGTGATCTACTGCGCGGACACCGACCTGAACGATGTCTCGACCGCGCTTGAGGCGGACCTGGGCGAGTCGGAGTCGACCAAGCTGGTCTGGAAGCCCACGACCACCACTGAACTGGACCTGGACGGCATGCAGTCGCTGATGCGGCTGGTCGAGGCGCTGGAGGATGACGACGACGTCCAGCGCGTGACCACCAACTTCGAGGCCTCCGACGAAGTCATGGCGCAGCTGGAAGAGGCCTGATCCTCGGCCCCGTGGCGGACAGGCCGCCCGTCATGGCGGGCGGCTCATTGGTGTGTTCGGCCTGTCCACGCGTGAACGGGTTGACCATTGTTTCAGGTCAATGGGCTACTGAGGCTATTTGCCCTGCGTTGAGATTGTCGGCGTAGGGCTGCGGATGTCTTTTCTGCGCGAAGGTCCACGCAAGGCCCGGGCCGGCCAAGCGGCCCGGTCTGCCGGTGTCGGAAACGCCTTGGGGCTTGGCCGATGAACACCCCACACCGGACCCGTCTCCGACGAGCTGGTGACTATCCGCAAGTGGGACGGATCTGCCATTCGCCTAGGTATTCAGACTGTCCAGAACCTCCCGGCAGAACCGGTCCAGCGTTTCGACATCGTCCGATTGCGCGACCCAGGCACGGTCCAACTCCAGTGTTCCGGTCGGGACAAGTCTCTGCGCGATTTCGGCCGGAGTGGTCTCGTCGGTACGACCACCGGCCCAATCATGAAAGGCGGTAGAATATCGCACGGCCGCTCCGCTGGACGAGAGGTCGATTGTTCCGCCTTCCGCAAAGAATGTCAGCCCGTCCCCCATCTCTTCTCCGATAAGAACGAGCCGTTCTCCGAGACGGTGCTTCAAAATGGCGGTGAAGACGATGGCGGCGGAGAAGGTGAATTTGTCGATGAGCAAACCGACCCGTCGGCCCTCCGCGCCCTCAGAGATCGCGTCGATCAAAGGCATGGTCTTAAGAAAGTCGCCGCCGGTATTTCCGCGAACGTCAATAACCAGGGGGGTGTCGGGGCGCGATCTTACGAGGTCTGTCGCCTCGGCAACCGCATCGGGAAGGGCCGTTTCGCCGGGATCGAAAAAGCTCGGAAGGACCAATAGTACCCCGGGTTGACCGAAGTCTTTGATCTTCAGAAAGGATTTGGGAGTCCAGGATGCGTCGGCTTTTCCATGCTCGCCGCGTGGGTAGAGCGTGGAACCGGGCACCCCGTTCGCGGGATCCAGAAGAAGTTCGCTGATCTGTCCCGTCTCACTCCGTATCCGGTATTCGATTGCGTCGCCGCCTGAAGAAACTCCCAGGTGCCGCAAGGCACCTGGCCATGCGAACAGGATTGGCCCGATGACGCGTTTTCGTTGCCGCGTCCCCGCCAGAAGTTTCTCTGCGGCGGCTTCGATTTCGCCTACGGGAACACCATTGATGGATATCAAATCGCCCCCAATCGCATCAGAGATTCCTGACGTGGCGTCGAGCAGGCGTACGGTGGTGCCGATGGTTGCGAACCTTAGAGGGAGAACCAAGATGGCATCGTTTGGGATCAGGCGCGTATGACCGTTCCCCGGCAAAGCCAGAAGTCGCATCAAGGAAAGCAGGAAGTCATCCTTCGAGTCAGCGAGTGCACTCTGCCGGGCTTCGTTGATGTGACGCTCCAACTCTTCGCGTCCGATCACTCGAAAGCTGGGGTCGGCCGGCAGGACCGTTGTCACTATTTTCTCTAGGTCTTGGATCATCGTCATAGGTCACCGTAAAATCATGTGTGCCGCGATGTCCAAGTTGGCCTTGTTCTGCACTTTCGCTGCACGCGCCATGAATAGCCGCTGTCAGGCAGAAGGTCCCTGACAAAAACTCTGTGCCAACAAGGGCCTTTCCGACGCCTGGGGGCGGAGGACCGGGACAGGATGCATTCGTGGGGGCGGGTATCCCGCCTTGCGGCGCTGCCGCAAAACCGCCTAAGCCTTGGTATGCTTTTCCGGGCGCTCATACTTCTCGGGGTTGTTGTTGCGCTTTCGGGCGCGGCGACCTGGTATTTCGGCCATGAGGTCCTGATCGCGCTGGGTCTGATGCTGACTCAGGCCAAGGTCCTGCTGAAAAAGCTGGCCGGGCTCGACCTGCCGGTGATCTTGAGCTGGCTCAAGGCCCAGGGCGCGATGTTCTTCCGCGTCGAGCTGATCAAGAAATGGATCACCACCTCTGTCGTGCCGCTGATGCTGGGAAAGGCGATCCTGCGCCGCATCCAGTTTCTGGTGAAGGGCTATCTGCAGATCGTGCAGCAACGCTATGCGCGGCTGATGGACTGGTTCAACGGGCTGAGCCGTGTTGAACGTGCGGTGGCCTGGCTGGTGATCCTCTTTGCCACGCTGGCACTGTCGGTCACGTCGATGGGGCTCTGGCTGGTCCTCTTTTCGGTGCAATTGCCGCTGTGGCTGGTGGCGGCGGCCAGCGCAACCGTCAAGATGCTGTCGAAGAGCGTCGAAAAGATGCTCTTCAAGGCGCTGGCCTTCTTCCAGCTGGGCTGGCTCTGGAAGGGTATCAAGCGATTGCTGCCCGCCTCGGTGCTGGAGCGCAAGCGGCGGATGGAATTCCGCATCGCTCGGGCCATCGTGCGGAGGCGGCGCATGACGCTGAAACAGCTGGTCGAGCGCAAGGGCCGGCTGCCGTTCAAGCTGGGCCTCCTGGCGGAGTACCTCTTTCATCCGCCGGGGCGACGCCCGCGCTGAGCGGGGTCAGGCCGGGGTGGCGGGTGGAAAGACCCTGCTGCGGATCAGCGGGCTGATCCCGATCAGCACCAGCATGACCGAGAAGAGACACCAGATCGCCGGCATCTCGTTGGGGTTGCTGGTCAGACCCGAGGCGAGCAGCGGCCCCACCAGCCCGTTGAGCAGCGCGAACCGCCAGGCGCCGTAGAGACAGGGCAGCAGTAGGCAGGCCAACAGGTAGTCCGGGAATTGCCCGATCCCCCCGAACCAGTGCGACAGGCTGAGGAAATTGTTGAGCGGCATCGTCCAGCCCAGGTGCCAGTTGCCGGAGATCGTGCAGAACTCTGGCCCGCAGAGCGGCACCCCGGGTGGGCAGACCCCCAGCCAGGGAGCCGGGATCAGGCGCGCCAGCAGCGTCAGCGAGGTCAGCGAGGCCAGCCCCAGCACCCAGCGCCTTGTGCGGGCGTCCACGGCAGGTCCCACCAGGGTCAGGCAGAAAAGATTGACGACAATGGGTTGCAGCACGATGTGCAGGTAGGACAGCACCGTGACCGTGGTGTTGCCCGGCGCGCCGCACTGGTCGATCACGCCGTAGCCCCAGGCCTGCAGCCCTTCCATTGCGGTGAAAAAGCCCAGAGTGCCCCAGATTCCGGCCGGTTCCCCCTTGCGCCATGTGACGAAGGTCGCGGCCGCGCCAAGGGCGGCCATCGAATAGGTTGCGGTTTCGCTCCAGCACATGCGCCTTCTCCTTCGGGGTGAGATTTTCGGGATTTCGCGGGGGCGGTCAATGCCGCGTGCGCCCGGTATTGATCCGGACGGGAATTCACGCCATCAGGCGGGTCCGGTTACGAGGAGCACGGGTATGGAAGCGGCGATTGCGGGGTTTGCGCTGGGATTCAGTCTGATCCTGGCGATCGGGGCGCAGAATGCCTTTGTCCTGCGGCAGGGGCTGCGCAGGACGCATGTGCTGCCGGTGGTGCTGGTCTGCGCATTGTCGGACGCGGCGCTGATCGCCGCCGGCGTGGCCGGGTTCGGCGCACTGGCCAAGGCGGTCCCGGGGCTGGAATGGGGGATGCGGGTCTTTGGCGCCGCCTTCCTGATCTGGTACGGGGCCAAGACGCTTTACGCCGCCTGGAGGGGCGGCGAGGCGCTGGCCGCCGGGGAGGGCGCGCAAAGCCTGCGGGCGGCGGTGCTGACCTGCCTGGCACTGACCTGGCTCAATCCGCATGTCTACCTGGACACAGTGGTGCTGCTTGGGGCGGTCTCGGCCCAGTATGAGGCGCGGCTGGCCTTTGCCATCGGCGCGATGGCGGCCTCTTTCGTGTTCTTCTTTTCGCTGGGATATGGGGCGCGCGCGCTGGCGCCGATCTTTGCGCGGCCGCGTGCCTGGCGGGTGCTGGATCTTGTCGTCGGCCTGACCATGTGGGCCATCGCGGCCAAGCTGCTCTGGATGTGACCCCCCCTTGTGCCCGCCGTCCAATGGTCTAATCCAAGGGCATGGTTGACAAGGTGCAGACCCCGGCGCGGGGTGTTTTCTGGATGGTGGTGACGGGGCTGTGTTTTGTTGCGGTCACGGCATTGGTCAAATCGCTGGGGCAGCGCATTCCGGCGCAGGAATCCGCCTTTCTGCGCTATGTCCTGGGGTTGGTCTTCCTGCTGCCGATGGCCCGGCAAGTGATGCGGGTGCGCCTGACGCCGCGCCTGTGGCGGCTGTTTTCGTTGCGCGCGCTGTTTCACACCGGCGGGGTGGTGTTATGGTTCTACGCCATGACGCGCATTCCCATCGCCGAGGTGACAGCGATGAACTATCTCAACCCGGTCTATGTCACGGTCCTTGCGGTGTTCTTCCTCGGAGAACGCCTCGCGCTGCGGCGCGTTCTGGCCATCGTGGCGGCGCTGCTGGGGGCGGTGATGATCCTGCGGCCTGGCTTTCGCGAGCTGGACCCGGGGCATTTCGCCATGCTGGCGACGGCACTTTTCTTTGCCGGGTCCTACCTCTTGGCCAAGATCCTGTCAGGCGAGGTCAGCGCGGCGGTGGTCGTGGGGCTGTTGTCGGTGGGGGTGACCATCGGGCTGGCGCCGCTGGCCATCGCGGTCTGGGTTTGGCCGACATGGTTGGAGCTGTTGATCCTGCTGGGCGTGGCGCTGTTTGCCACCGCCGGGCATTACACCATGACACTGGCCTTTGCCGCGGCGCCGGTGACGGTGACGCAACCGGTGACTTTCCTGCAGCTGGTCTGGGCGGTCGCGTTGGGCGCGATCCTGTTTGCCGAGCCGGTCGACCCCTGGGTGATCGCGGGCGGGTCGCTGATTCTGGCCGCCGTCGTCTTTATCACCTGGCGTGAGGCCGTGTTGAAACGCCGGATCACACCGCTGGTGTCGGAAACAAAGAACTGATTTCCCGGGGTATTGTCGACATTTCGTCAAATCTCCGCCTTCCAGGCGTAATCGCGCCGCATTCCTTAACCAAGCTTCAAGCAATCAGAGGCAGCATTTGAGGAGTGAAAGGAATGTTTGCGGAGGGAAAGATGACCGAGAACATGGATGAGATTCAGGATTTCCTGATGAGCGAGCGGGAAAAGGCCCTGTCCGAGGCTGAATGGCGGTTCCGGATGCGCGGATACGGCTACAACCTGCGGCGCACCGACGGCGGTGTCGAAGTGGCACGCTTGCCGCAGAACCGGCTGCTGGGCACGCTGAAACTCTGATCCCCGGCGAAAAGGCTCGACAGATCGTCGGGCGCATGTGCCTGATGTGCCCCGTAAAAACGGGAGGACAGGCATGAACGGATGGATTTCGGGCGCCACGGGGCTGGCGCTTGGGGCGCTGCCGGTGGCGGCGCAGGCGGGCCTTGAGGTCTGCAACGATACGGACCTGCGGCAGAGCGTGGCCATCGGATACGAGGCCCCGGGCGGGGTCTGGACCTCGGAAGGCTGGTGGCAGCTGTCCGCCGGAGAGTGCAAGACGGTCATGGGCCGCGACCTTGGGCGGCGCTATTTCTATTATCGTGCGACGACACCGGGCGGCGATTTCGATGGGCCGTTCTCTTTTTGCAGCAAGCCGACGGCGTTCACCATCGCCGGCGACAAGGACTGTGCCGCGCGTGGATATGACAAGACGCGGTTTCGCAAGGTGGATACGGGCGGCGCTGCGGATTTCACGCTGACCCTGGCCGCGGGCGGACCCACGCCCGAGGCGCCGAAAGCCGGTGCGGATCTGTCCGACGAGGACAGGCCGCTGGAAAGCCTGCATCCCTTTGCCCGCGGCAGCCTGGGGGAGCCTTTCACCCAGAATGGCATATTCACCGGCTGCGAGCTGATCGATGGGCTGGATTATTGCACTTTCGAGGTCGAGGGCTGGCGCTATCACGCCTATTATGGCGCGGGCACGGCGGATGCCCTGCTGGATGACCTGCAACACTGGCCCATGCCGCTGGCGGTCGAACTCGAAGGTGACGTGATCGCCTACGGCGACATCACGGTCGAGATCGCCTTGGGCCGGGTGACAGAGGTCTTTGACGGCGATTTTTTCTCCGAGGAACGCCACCTGATGCAGGGTGAGTGGCAGTCGCTGGACGACCCCGCCTCTCGGATGACGATCCGGGGCGCGGATGTCTATGACTACTACAATGGCGAATTCTCGGGACATCAGTGGATGACGCTGGGCGGCACCTGTCCCGATGCCCCGTTCGAAGGCGTCGGCTGGACCCGGACAGAGCTGGAAACGCAGGACAGCTGGTGCGTGCACCTGGGCGAGGTCACGGCGGACCGGCTGGAACTGATCAATCCGGGGCGGGGCAATATCCTGACCTATTCCCGCGTGGACTGACCCCGGCGACCTAAGGCGCAGCTTGGATCGGGCCGAACCCCTTGCGGGGGTCGGCCCGTTTTCGTTGCCGGAAGACGGGGAAGGATGGCGGGCATTCTTGATTGACTCGCCAGTCAATAAAAACCATCCTGCCGCCATGCCCAAGATCGGACAGGAACCCATAAGACGCGCAGCGCTCTTGGCGGCGACGGTGGCCGAGGTCGGCGAGGCCGGCAGCCTCGACGTGACCGTGTCGCGCATTGCACGGCGCGCGGGCATGTCCAGCGCGCTGGCGCATCACTATTTCGGCGGCAAGGTGCAGATCTTCCTCGCCGCCATGCGCCATATTCTGACCGAATACGGCGGCGAAGTGCGCGCCGCGCTGGCCAAGGCCCCGCCGGACCGCCGGCTGGAGGCGCTGATCGCGGCCAATTTCGCCGAGAGCTTTTTCCGGCCCAAGACCGTGTCCGCCTGGCTGAACTTCTACGTCCTGGCCCTGCGCGAACCCGAGGCCGCGCGCCTGTTACAGGTCTACCAGCGCCGCCTGCATTCGAACCTGGTGCACGCCCTGCGCGGGCGGACGGACCAGCCGGAACAGGTGGCCGAACGTATCGCTGCGCTGATCGACGGCGTTTACCTGCGTGCGGCCCTGTCCGGGCGCGGCGTTGCGGGGGCCGCGCAGAACGTGACCGAAATCGCCCATGCCCTGATGAGGACCCGATGACCAAGCCGAATATCCTGATCCTGATGGTCGACCAGCTGAACGGCACCCTGTTTCCCGATGGGCCGGCGGACTGGCTGCATGTGCCCAACCTGCGCGCGCTGGCAGAGCGATCGGTACGGTTTTCCAACGCCTATACCGCCAGCCCGCTTTGCGCGCCTGGGCGGGCCAGTTTCATGTCCGGGCAACTGCCCAGCATGACCCGCGTCTACGACAATGCGGCCGAGTTCGCGTCGGATATTCCCACCTATGCGCACCACCTGCGCCGGGCGGGCTATCAGACGTGCCTCAGCGGCAAGATGCACTTTGTCGGCCCCGACCAGCTGCACGGGTTCGAGGAACGGCTGACCACCGACATCTACCCCGCCG
>Ga0208330_1000113_pt1 | contig 48104 bp, 54 predicted proteins | sample DeeseametaMP1896_FD_184180 | JGI IMG/M metagenome (GOLD analysis project Ga0208330, IMG submission 184180) | Marine microbial communities from the Deep Pacific Ocean - MP1896 (SPAdes) | ecosystem: Environmental > Aquatic > Marine > Oceanic | place: East of Hawaii, North Pacific Ocean | collected... | reverse complement strand
CCGCCGGTGTCCGACCCGACACTTGACGGCGCCAGCCCGAATGCGACAGAGGCCGCGGCCCCCGAAGACGACCCGCCCGCCACCGCCTCGGGATCGTTTACGCAGGGCGCGGTGGCGGTCACAGGGTTCAGGCCCAGACCGGAAAAGGCCAGTTCGGACAGATGTGTCTTGCCCAGGCAGACAAGGCCGTTCTGCGTCGCGGTCCGCAGCACCTCGGCGTCGCGGGCGGGAATGCGCCCGGCCAGCAGGGCAGAGCCCGCCTCTGTCACCGTGCCCGCAGTGTCGTAGAGATCCTTCCAGCTGATCGGCACGCCGTCCAGCGGATGCACCCGCAGGCCCAGTTCGGCGCGGGATTTCGCCGCGGCGGCCTCGGCCAGGGCGCGGTCCGGAGTCAGCCGGGCATAGATCCGGTCACGCAGGGGGTGTGCGTTGATTTCATTCAGGAAATGCTCGGTCAGCACAACCGGGTCGATCTCTTTCCTGCCAATGCCCCGCCCCAGGTCCGCGGCACTCATCTCTGTCCAGTTCGTCATGCTTGTCTTCCCTGTCCTCGCGCGGCGACGGTAGCGGCAGGCGGGCGCATGGACAATCCCGTACGCAGGTTCATATTGCGGCGCATGGAACATGACCTGATCATCGTCGGCGGCGGATTGAACGGCCCCGCCCTTGCCTTGGCCGCCGCGCAGGCCGGGCTGAGCAGTTGCGTGGTGGATGCCCTGCCCCTGGATACCCGCGAAGCAGAAGATTTCGACGGCCGGTCCTATGCGCTGGCGCGGTCGTCGCAACGGATGCTGGACCGGCTGGGGCTGTGGGAGGATCTGGCCGATCATGCCCAACCGATGAACGAGATCAAGGTCTCGGACGGGCGCGTGGGCGATGCGGGCGTCTTCCTGGGTCTGCATTTCGACAGCGCCGAGATCGAGGACGGCCCGATGGGCTACATGGTCGAGGATCGCTACCTGCGCCGCGCCCTGCTGGCGGCGCTGGCCGGTACAGACTTGATCGAACACCGGGCCGAAAGCCTTGTCACCGCACAAGACGTCACGCCCGAGGGCGCGGCGGTCACGCTGGCGGATGGCACGGTTCTGCGCGGACGGCTGATCGTGGGCGCGGACGGGCAGAAAAGCGGCGTCGCCCGCCGGGCGGGCATCCGGCGCATGGGCTGGAGCTATGGCCAGACCGCGCTGGTCTGCGCCATCGCGCATGAGGAACCGCATCACGGGGTGGCGCATCAACTGTTCCTGCCCGCCGGGCCGCTTGCGATCCTGCCCTTGACCGGGAATCGCTCCAGCATCGTCTGGAGCGAGACCGATGCGCGGGCCAAGGCCATCAACGCGCTGCCGGATGAGGACTATCTGCAGGTATTGCGCCCGCGCTTTGGCGATTTTCTGGGCGAGATCTCCATTGCCGGCGCGCGCTTCACCTATCCGCTGACGCTGTCGCTGGCGCGGGCCTTTGTGGCCGACCGGGTGGCGCTGGTGGGCGATGCGGCGCACCGGATGCACCCGATCGCGGGCCAGGGGCTGAACGCGGGTCTGCGTGACGTGGCGGTCCTGGCGCATGTCATCACCCATGCGGCGCGGCGGGGCGAGGATATCGCGGCGCCGGGCGTGCTGGACCGCTACACGCAATGGCGGCGCTTTGACACGGCGACGCAGGCCACCTCGACCGACCTGTTCAACCGGCTGTTTTCCAATGACAACCCGCTTTTGCGCGCCGCCCGCGACATCGGCATGGCAGCGATCAATGCGGCACCGGGACTGCGACGCGGCTTTATCCGCGAGGCGGCGGGGCTGACCGGCGACCTGCCGGACCTGATGCGGGCCTGATCGCGGGCTGACGGGACTTCCCCCCGGGTCGGGCGCTGCCTAGAGTGCCCGGCAGAAGATCGGGAGGACCTCAATGGACAAGAAATGCGCAATCGTCACCGGCGCCGCGCGCGGCATCGGGCTGGCCACGGCAGACCTGTTTCTGGAGAACGGCTGGCAGGTGGCGATGCTGGACCGCGACGGGGACGAGCTGTTGAAGCAGACAGCCACACGCGAAAACGTGCTGCCTTTGGTGCGCGACGTGTCGAACCCGCAGGACGTGGCCGCGATGGTGCGCGAGGCGCATGGCTGGGCCGGGCGCATCGACGCGCTGATCAACAACGCGGGCGTGGCCGAGTTTGGCCCCATCGAGGAGTGCGACTTCGAAACGTGGCGGCGGGTGATGGAGACCAACCTGGACGGTGTTTTCCTCTGTTCGCAGGCGGCGACGCCCTATCTCAAGGAAACGCATGGGGCCATCGTCAACATCGCCTCGATCAGCGGGTTGCGCGCCTCGACGCTGCGGGTGGCCTATGGCACCTCGAAGGCGGCGGTGGTCCACCTGACCAAGCAGCACGCCGCCGAACTGGGCGAGTTCGGTATCCGCGTCAACTGCGTCGCGCCGGGTCCGGTCAAGACCAAGCTGTCGATTGCCGTGCACAGCCCCGAGATCATCCAGGCCTACCATGACTCGATCCCGCTGAACCGCTACGGCAGCGAGCGCGAACTGGCCGAGGTGATCGTCTTTCTTGCCTCGGAAAAGGCGTCTTATGTCAGCGGCCAGATCGTGGCGGTGGACGGCGGGTTCGATTCCACCGGCGTGGGTCTTCCCGCTCTGCGGGCGTAACCCAGGGGTCCAGACGAAAAAAGGGCGGGGAAATCCCCGCCCTTTCGCTTGCGCCGGAACGGCGGCTTACTGGATGCGCTGACCGTTGGCCAGGACGTGGCCCTCTGCGTTGACCTCGATGGTCGAGGTCGCGGTGTCGGGGTCTTCACCCGGCACGGTGAACATCGACATCATCATGCGAAAGCCCATCGCGTCCTCTTCGGGCAGCAGGCCCATCGAGATCAGGCTGTCGACAAGACCGTTGGCCCCGGCGATCGACACGTCCAGCTTGCCTTCGGGACGCGGCACGCCGCCGAATGTCTGCAAGTCGGAGTTGTCGAAGGTGAAAGCGCCCGAGCCCTTGACCATCGCGCCCAACGCATCGACCACGAGGTTGTTGAGCGTGAGCGAGTTCAGCTCACCCGGCATACCGTCGGTCATGCCCAGTTTTTCCATCGACTCGGGGTCCAGCAGGCTGACGAAGGGCGTGACCATCGCTTCCAGGCTGAAGGCCACGGTGGCAGGATCACGGGGCAGCACCTCACCCGGGTCGAAGATGTTCCACAGCATGTCGTCCATCGTGAACCCGCCCAAGGTCAGCGACAAAGACGCGGGGCGCGGCTCTTCGGACGGGGACAGGGGCATGGCCAGCGCGAAACCGGCCTCGCCCAGCGCGGCATTGATCGGCAGCGGCAGTTCCGGGCCGGCCATCGCGACGGTCTGGTCGGTGGCCGACAGGCGATAAGACAGGTCGGTTTCCGACACGGCCACGCCGAATTCGCCACCGGACGAAGTAAACATGCCGGTGGTCGGGCCATCCCCTTCGTTGACGCTGAACTCGGTCTTGCCGCCGGTGTGCTTGATCACCGCATCGACCATGCCACCGTTCTTGAACATCGAGGTCGGGTCCTCGACATCCAGGTCCAGCGGCAGGCGCGTGGTACCGGTGCTGCTGAGTCCGGCCAGGGCCATCGTGAACATGAAGGCATCGTCGCCCTCGGGGTCGTCAAATTTGACGTCGAGGGCCAGGTCCCCCATCGTCATGTCCTGCTCGATGCTGCGCATCACATCGTCTTTCATGATGTGCGAGGTGCCCGACAGCGGGCCCATGCTCATCGTGGCGCTGATGATGTCGCGGCCGTATTCCTCTTCGTCCTCGTGGTCGTAGACCCGCGTCAGGTCCAGCGCGACACGCTCGCCCGAGTAGGTGTATGTCAGGTCGCCGGGGTTGCCGGACACCAGCATCTCGAGATCGGTATGGGTCATCTCCAGCACGACTTCGCCGACGACCTCATCCTCGTCCTCGACAAAGAAGAGCGTGACCTCGCCAACCTCGGGATAGGTGATGGACACGCTGCCTTCGCCGGCTTCGGCAAAGGTCATCGGCGGCATGGTCACGCGAACCAAGCCGTCCTCTTCGGGGATGGTCACAACCATCGTCATGTCCGAGACCACCAGCGACGAACCTTCCATCGTCTCGGTGGCGGTGATCTGGTAGCCGAAGTTGGACATGTAGGCTTCGAAGTCGTCCCAGACCTGCTGGGGCGTCACATCGGCCCAAGCCTGTCCGGCCATAGCCACGATGGCCAGCGCAGAGGCTGTTGCGTAGCGTTTCATAATATCTCCTCTCTGTCGGGGCAAACGAATGGATGCAGTGTCAAGACCTTCTCAGGGCCGGTCAAGGGACTGGATTCCATACTATTGAGCGATTACGAAAGTTGCGAGACGCCTTTTGTGGCGCAAATCACCAATTCCAGCAGGAGACCGGGCATGAGCAGCGATCTGAGCGGAAAGACGGTGCTGATCACGGGCGCAAGCCGAGGGATCGGGGCCGAGGCGGCGCGAGCATTCGCCGCAGCGGGGGCACGGGTGGCGCTTGTGGCGCGTTCTGCCGAGGCGATCGCCGACCTCGCAGGCGAGATCGGTGAACAGGCCGTGGCAATCCCTTGCGACATCGCCCGTTACTGGGAATTGGAACAGGCCGTGGCCAAGTGCCAGCAGGCGCACGGGGGCCTCGACATCCTGGTCAACAATGCCGGTGTGATCGAACCCGTCGCCCATATGGCCGATGCCGACCCAGAGGCCTGGGGCGAGGTCATCGACATCAATCTCAAGGGGGTGTTCCACGGCATGCGCGCGGCGCTGCCCGTGATGCTGGAGGCCGGCGGCGGCACGGTGCTGACCATCGGGTCCGGCGCCGCGCACGGCCCGGTCGAGGGCTGGTCGCACTACTGTTCGTCCAAGGCGGGCGCGTTGATGCTGACCCGGATGTTGGACAAGGAATACCGCGATCAGGGGATGCGGGCGATCTCGCTCTCGCCCGGGACGGTGGCCACGCAGATGCAGCGCGAGATCAAGGCCAGCGGCATCAACCCGGTCAGCCAGCTGGACTGGTCGGCCCATATCCCGCCCGAGTGGGTTGCCAGGACGCTGGTCTGGATGTGCTCGGACGCGGCGGACGGCTGGCTGGGTGACGAGATTTCCCTTCGGGACGAGAGCATTCGCAAGGCGGTGGGGCTGGCATGATCCGGCTGGACCGTGACGGCGGACTGTGGGTCGCCACCATCGACCGGCCCGAAAAGGCCAATTCGCTGACCGCGCGCATGCTCGAAGAGCTGTGCGACATCGCCGAGGATGCCCAGACGGGTGCCCGGGCGCTGGTGATGTCTGGTGCGGGAAAGGTGTTTTCCGCCGGTGCGGACCTGGAAGCGGCCAAGGCCGGGCTGGCTGTCTCGCCGCTTTGGGAACGGCTGTCGGGCGCCATTGCCCGGCACCCGGGCCTGACGATCTGTGCGCTGAACGGCACCGTCGCGGGCGGGGCGATGGGTATGGCGCTGGCCTGTGACTTGCGGATTTCCGTCCCCGGCGCCAAGATATTCTACCCGGTGATGAAGCTGGGCTTTCTGCCGCAGCCGTCAGACCCCCGGCGCCTGATGGCGCTGGTTGGCCCCTCCCGGGCCAAGATGATCCTGATGGCAGGTCAGAAGATCCCCGTCGAAGAGGCACAGACCTGGGGCCTTATCGACCGGCTGGTCGAGGGCGACCTGCTGGATGAGGCCCGCGCGCTGACCGCCGACACGGTGGGCGCCGAGGCCAGCCATGCCCGGGCGATCAAGGGGTTGATCCTCTAGGCTTTTCGGAGAGACGAGCTTTCGGCCAGCACCCCTCGGCGGCGTCAGAACCGGCCGGGGAAATGCGCTATCATGCCGGTCACGTCCTCACCGCAGGAAAAGGCCTCCGGGTTCCGCGACAGCATGGACTGGACAAAGGCGCGCCGCTGGCGGGCCTCCTCTGGCGTGGTTTCCGCGTCACCGCGACGCCGGATCAGGACTGCGGCAAGGCGGATACGCCGGGCATGATGCCTTGTTTCGACCCGATCCCGGAGCTCGAGATGCAACACCTGATGCTGATCTCACCCGAGGCCTATCGGCGGCGCCAGGTGAAGGCCTTTGTCAGCCATTTCGCGCCGCGCTACGCCGCGCTCTACCGCTAAGCCCGGGCTATTTCGCCAGCCGGGCGATCACGCTGTCGGCGGTCACGCGGCCCAGCGGTGTTCCCGCCTCTGTCACGGTCAGCGGCCCCTCTTTCAGCCTTGGCATCAGGTCGCGGATCGGCGTTTCGGCCGCGATCTCGATGGACCCGGCCCCCGGTTCCATCACGTCGCGCGCGGTCAGCACGCCCAGCGGGTTCATGTTGGCGACGAAATCGGCGACATATTCCGAAGCGGGGTTCGAGAAGATCTCGCGCGGGGTGCCGGTCTGGACGATACGACCGCCTTCCATGATCGCGATGCGGTTGCCGATCTTGAAGGCCTCGTCGAGGTCGTGACTGACGAACAGGATGGTGCGCTTCAGCTCGCTCTGCAGGTCCAGCAGCTCGTCCTGAAGCCGGGTGCGGATCAGCGGATCAAGCGCCGAAAAGGGCTCATCCATCAGCAGGACCGGCGCCTCGGTGGCAAAGGCACGGGCGAGGCCCACGCGCTGCTGCATCCCGCCCGAAAGCTCGCCCACCTTGCGGTCACCCCAGTCGGAAAGTCCGACAAGAGCCAGTTGGCGTTTGACGGTTTCGGTGCGTTCCGTGTTCCCCTGCCCCGCCAGTTCCAGGCCGAAGCCCACGTTTTCGGCCACGGTGCGCCAGGGCAACAGGCCGAACTGCTGGAACACCATCGCCACGCGGCGCTGGCGGATACGGCGCAGGCGGGCGGCGGTGCAGCTGGCCACGTCGACCATATCGCCGTCGTCGTTCACCAGAACCCGCCCGCGCGAGACCTTGTTCAGCCCGTTGACCGCGCGCAGCAGCGTCGACTTGCCCGAGCCGGACAGGCCCATCAGGACGACGATTTCCCCCTCTTCGACGCTGAGCGTGCAGTCATGCGCGCCCAGCACCTGGCCGGTTTCGGACTGGATTTCGGCCCGGTCCTGGCCCGCGTCGGCCAGTGGCAGTGCGCTGGCGGGACGGTCTCCAAAGATGATCGAGACGTTTTCGAAGGCGACGGCGCTCATTGTTTCCACCTCAGGGCACGGTCCAGCATGATGGCGACGACGACGATGATCAGCCCCGCCTCGAAACCAAGGCCCGTATCGACCCGGTTCAGCGCACGCACCACCGGCACGCCGAGCCCGTCGGCACCGACCAGCGCCGCGATCACCACCATCGAGAGCGACAGCATGATGGTCTGGTTCAGCCCGGCCATGATCTGCGGCAGCGCGCTTGGCAGTTCGATCTTCCACAGCTTCTGCCCCGGCGTCGCGCCAAAGGCATCCGCGGCCTCCAGCAACGCCTTGGGGGTCGAGGAAATGCCGAGATGCGTCAGGCGGATGGGCGCGGGCACGACAAAGATCACCGTGGCGATCAGACCCGGCACCATGCCGATGCCGAAAAAGACGATGGCCGGGATCAGGTAGACGAAGGTCGGCAGGGTCTGCATCAGGTCCAGAACCGGACGCATGAAACGATAGAGGCCGGGATTATGGGCGGCAAAGATGCCGATGGGCACGCCAACACCCATGCAGACCACGCAGGCCGAAAGCACCAGCGTCAGGCTCTCGGTCGTTTCCTCCCAATAGCCCTGGTTGAGGATGAAGATAAAGCCCAGGAAGACCATCAGAGGCACCTGCCAGCTGCGGTGCAGCGCGGCGGTCGCAGCGGTGAAGAGGGCGATCACCACCAGTTCGTGCGGGGTCTGCAACAGCCAGAGGATCGCGTCGATCAGCGTTTCCATCGCCACGGCCATGCCGTCGAAAAACCATCCGCCATGTTCCTGCAACCAGTCAAAGACCGCCTCCGCGGCATCACCTACGGGGAGCTTGTGCTCGGTCAGCCAGTCCAAATCTCACTCCTCTTCGTTTTCGTGCCCGAGCATGCGGGCTGCGCCGCCGGATGTGAAGCGGGTTTAGAAATTGATGCTTGGTGACTGTGACCTCGCGTGAAAGCCTGACCGGGCGGAAGCCGGAGAGAGATCATGAGTGACATCACCTTTTACACCAATCCCATGTCGCGGGGGCGCATCGCCCGCTGGATGCTGGAGGAAACCGGCGCGCCCTACCGGACCGAGGTGCTGGACTATGGCCCTGCCATGAAGACGCCCGAATACCGGGCGCTGAACCCGATGGGCAAGGTGCCCACGATTGTGCATGGCGAGGTGGTGGTCACGGAATGCGCGGCGATCTGCGCCTATCTTGCCGATGCCTTTCCCGGGGCCGGGTTGGCGCCAGAGCCCGGCTCTGATGCACGGGGGGCCTACTATCGCTGGCTGTTCTTTGCCGCCGGCCCGGTCGAGGCGGCGGTGACGGCTGCCGCTTTCGGCTTTGACACGCAGGACGACCAGGCCTATGGCCGCGCCGGTTGGGGCAATCTGGAGGCGGTGACAGATACGCTGGCCGGGCTGCTGTCCGACGGACGCCCCTACCTGTTGGGAGAGGCGTTTTCGGCGGTGGATGTCTACCTCGGCTCGCAGATCGCCTGGGGGCGCCAGTTCGGCACCCTGCCCGACCGCGAAGGCTTTGGCCCCTATCTCGCTCGGATCATGGGACGCGGGGCAGCGGTACGGTCGCAGGAAAAGGACAATGCCCTGATGCCGAAAAAAGACGAAGACCAGCCCCCGGCAAGCTGAAACGGGGGCGCCGGGGCGCCCCCGCCGGGATCACTTCAGCGCGTCCATGACCGCGGCCTTGGCATCGCCGCCGTCCATCGCGGTCACGCCGTCCAGCCAGCCGTCCAGAACGCCGGTGTTGGCCGAAAGCCAGGTCTTGGCGGCATCTTCGGGGTCCTCGCCCTCGTCGAGGATCAGGGCCATGATCTCGTTTTCCATCGCCAGGCTGAACTCGAGGTTCTTGAGCAGCGCGCCGACATTGGGGCATTCATCGACATAACCCGCGCGGGTGTTGGTATAGACCGTCGCACCACCCAGATCGGGGCCAAAGTAGTCATCCCCGCCGGTCAGGTACGTCAGGTCGTAGTTGGCGTTCATCGGGTGCGGTTCCCAGGCCAGGAAGATCACCGGTTCATCGCGTTTCACCGCGCGTCCGACCTGCGCCAGCATCCCCTGCTCCGAGCTTTCCTTGACCTCGAAAGCGGAGAGACCAAAGGCATCGGCGTCGATCATGTCGATGATCAGGCGGTTGCCGTCATTGCCCGGCTCGATGCCATAGATCGTCTCGTCCAGGGCCTCTGCGTGGGCGGCAATATCGGCGAAATCCGCGATGCCCAGCGCGGCACCGGCGGCGTTGGTGGCCAGCGTGTATTTCGCGCCCTGCAGGTTGTCGCGCACGGTGTCGACGGTGCCCGCCTCGCGGTAGGGGGCGATATCGGCCTCCATCGTCGGCATCCAGTTGCCCAGGAACACGTCGATGTCACCTTCGGCCATCGAGGTATAGGTGACCGGCACGCTCAGCACCTTGATGTCGGTTTCATAACCCAGCGCGTCCAGCACCAGCGTGGTCGCGGCGGTGGTGGCGGTGATGTCGGTCCAGCCGACGTCCGAGAAGGTGACGCTGCTGCAATCGGCCATCGCCGTACCCGCGACGAGGCTCAGCGCAAGCGCGGAAGTAAGGGTCTTTGTCATGGAAGTCTCCCTGGTTGGTTTTGCGCGCGAGTAGATCGTGCCTTGGGGTCCTTTGCAACCGATGGATGGATCGGACCGATTGCAGAGGCGGAAGCCCTCGCAGGGGACGAGACGCTGTGCCATCATCCGGCACGAGGCAATTTTCGAAAGGCAGGGTCATGGCAGATCTGGAACGGCGCATCGCGCAGGGGCGCGGGGATGAACCGGCGGACAAGGTGCTGCGCGGCGGGCAGGTGTTCGACCTGATCACCGGAGAGCTGTTGGACGGGGACGTCGCGATCTGCGGCGACACCATCGTCGGCATCATGGACCGCTACGAGGGGCGCGAGGTGATCGACGTGACGGGACTGATCCTGGTTCCCGGCTTCATCGACACGCATCTGCACATCGAATCCTCGCTGGTCACACCTTTCGAGTTCGACCGCTGCGTCGGGCCGCGCGGAGTGACGACGGCGATCTGTGACCCGCATGAAATCGCCAACGTGATCGGCGAGGCCGGCGTGCGCTATTTCCAGGAGGCCAGCCGTCATACGCTGATGGACATCAAGGTGCAGCTGTCCTCCTGTGTGCCCTCGACCCACATGGAGACGGCAGGGGCCGAACTGACGGCGGCAGAGATTGCCGGACTGATGGGGCATCCCTCGGGCCTGGGGCTGGCGGAGTTCATGAACTTCCCCGGCGTGATCCACCGCGACCCGGGTTGCATGGACAAGCTGAGGCTCTTCGAGGGCGGCCATGTGGACGGGCATTGCCCGCTTCTGTCCGACAAGGACCTGAACGCCTATGTCGCGGCTGGCATCCGGACAGAGCACGAGGCGACCAACGCGGATGAGGCCTTGGAAAAGCTGCGCAAGGGGATGCGGGTGCTGATCCGCGAGGGGTCCGTGTCAAAGGATCTGCACGCGCTGCAACCGCTGCTGACCGAACGCACGGCGCCCTACATGTGCCTGTGCACCGACGACCGCAATCCGCTGGACATCGGGGAGCATGGCCACCTGGATTACATGATCCGCGAGTTGATCCGCCTTGGTTCATCGCCGCTGGCGGTCTATCGCGCGGCCAGCCTTTCGGCGGCAGAGGCATTCGGCCTTAAGGACCGCGGCCAGATCGCCCCGGGCAAACGCGCGGATATCGTGGCCGTCGGATCACTGGAGGCCTGCGACGCGCAGATCGTTCTGGCCGGGGGCACCGTTCTCTCGGAGGCGGCCTTTTCAGCACGCGAGACGGTGGCGCCGGTCGGGCGCGGATCGGTCAAGGCGCCGCGGGTCTCGCCCGAGAGTTTCCGGGCCCGGGCCAACCGGGTCGAAACGGATGTGATCGGCATTCGCGAGGGCCAAATCCTGACCGACCACCTGCACGAGGACATCGCCATCCTGGACGGCGACAAGGCGCCGGACGTGGCACGTGACCTCGTCCGCATCGCGGTGGTGGAGCGGCACGGCAAGAATGGCAATATCGCCAAGGGGTTCGTAAAGGGGTTCGGGCTGCAAGCAGGGGCAATTGCCTCGACGGTCTGCCACGATCACCACAACATCGCCTGTGTCGGTGTGGAGTATGCCGACATGGCCATCGCCGCAAACCGGCTGTCAGAGATCGAAGGCGGTTTCGTCGTGGCCCGCGACGGCAAGGTGCTGGCGGAACTCGCCCTGCCCGTCGCCGGGCTGATGAGCCTTGAGCCTTTCGAAGAGGTCCGCGCCCGGCTGGTCGACCTTCGGGCTGCGGCAAAGTCGCTTGGCGTGACGCTGGAAGAACCCTTCTTGCAGTTGGCCTTCCTTGCGCTGCCGGTCATTCCGGCGCTCAAGATCACCGATCGGGGCATGGTGGATGTGAACCGGTTCGAGATTATCGGCTAAGGCCCCCTCTGCCCCGCCTGTCTGTTTCGGCCCGAACGGGCCGAAACTTCACCGGACCCCGGTTCGGCCGGCTTACAGACGGTTCAGCAGCGCAGGCGTCGGCCAGGCATCGGCGGGCAGGCCCAGTTCGCGCTGGACGTCGCGGACCGCGTTGCGGGTGCCGGCGCCAAGAATACCGTCGATCTTGCCCACGTCATAGCCGCGTGCGGCCAGCTTGGTTTGCAGGCGCTTCATCTGCTCGCCCGACAGGCCCGGGTCCGGGTTGCCCGCGTCATAGACCGGCGCACCCTCCAGCCTCGTGCCGAAGTAGGCGGCGGTCAGGACGTAGGTAAAGCTCTGATTCCATTCAAAGTAGATGCTGAAGTTCGGGTAGGCGATGAACGCCGGTCCCTTGCGTCCCTGCGGGATCACGATGGAGGCGTCGAGCCGGCCATCGTCCAGCGGTCCGTGTTTGCCGCGCACGCCCAGTTGCTCCCATTCCGCCACGGTCTTGGTCGCATGCATTCCGGTGTCGTACCAATCCAGGTCAGAGGGCAGTTCGACCTCCTGCAGCCAGGGCTCGTTCGGGCGCCAGCCGAGATGCGACAGCATCTTGGCGCCGGACATCAGCGCATCGGGGGCCGAGGTCTTGGGCGTCACATGGCCGTCACCGTCGCCATCGACACCGTTGATGAGGATATCCTTGGGCAGCATCTGCACCATGCCGATTTCCCCGGCCCAGGCGCCGGTCGTGGTGCGCGGGTCGAAATCGCCGTTCTCGTACAGCTTGAGCGCCGAAAAAATCTGCGGCCGGAAGATTTCCGGGCGGCGGCAGTCATACGCTAGCGTCACCAGCGCGTTGAGCGTGTTGAAATCCCCCTGGAAGGCGCCGAAATCGGTCTCGAACGCCCAGAAGGCCAACAGGACACCGCGCGAGAGGCCGAACTCACGCTCGATCCGGTCGAAGACGGAGTCGTAGCGGTTCGCCATCTGGCGACCCTTGTCCAGCCGGTACTGGCTGATCAGCTTGCGCGAGAAGGTGATGAAGGGATCCTGAAAGATCCCCTGCCGGCGGTCGGCCCTCAGCACGGCATCGCTTTGCTGCGCGCTGGCGAAAAATTGCCGAACCGTGGCGGGGTCATGTCCCTGCGTGACCGCCTCTTGCGCCAGACCGTCGACGAAGGCGCCAAAGCTGCCACCACAGGGCACGTCCTGCGCCTGGGCCGCGCCTGCCAGCATCAGTGCACCGATAATTGCCGAAAACCGCATGGAATTCCTCGCTTGCTCTCTTTGGCAGCACAGTACCAACACCGGCGCCCGGGGCAAGCGTGCTTCGCGGTCTGGGCGCCTTGTGGCGGGTTTCCGGCAACCGGGGCGGGTATTTAACGTTTATTCAAAATTCTCGTAACAATTAACCGATTGTTCACTCCTGTGAACACATGATGAAGGCAAGAAACGGTTCACCGGGGATGTCCTGCCCGGATGTTGGGTGCGAGGAGAGTCGCTTGAACGTGCTGATCGTGGAAAACAGCGAGCAGTTGGCTCAGCTGTGGCAGAGGCATATCCAACGTGGAGGCGCCCTTGTCTGGACGGCCTCCACCGAGGAAGCCGCCTTTGACCTGCTTGCAGCACAGAAATTCGACATCATCATCCTGAACGTCATGCTGGAAGGCGGCAATGCGCTGGCGGTTTCGGACCTGGCCCAATTCCGCCAGCCCGAGTCGCGCATCATCTTCGTCACCAACACCACCTTCTTTTCGGACGGATCGATCTTCAACCTCTGCGCCAATGCCTGCGCCTTCCTGCCCAGCAGCACCTCGCCGGACGATCTGGCCACGATGGTCAACCATTACGCCCGGGCGGGTTGAGGCAACTCAGGCCGCCCGCAGCCTTTCGCGCCCATGCGGCGCGTCAAGATCCAGGTTCGGCCCGATGGGCACGATGCGATGCGGGTTCACCGTCTCGTGGCTATAGTAGTAATGCCGCGTGATATGGTCGAAGTTTACCGTCTTCGCCACGCCCGGCCACTGGTAAAGCTCTCGCGTATAGGCCCAGAGGTTTGGATAGTCGACGATCCGCGCAAGGTTGCACTTGAAGTGACCGTGATAGACCTTGTCGAAGCGGATCAGCGTGGTGAAGAGACGCCAGTCTGCCTCGGTGATCGTGTCACCCATCAGGTAGCGGTTCCGCGACAACCGGTCCTCGATCCAGTCCAGCGTATCAAAGAGCGGGTGCACGGCGCCGTCATAGGCCTCTTGCGTGGTAGCAAAGCCCGACTTGTAGACCCCGTTGTTCAACGTGTCGTAGATGCGCGCGTTCACCGGCTCGATGGCCTCGCGCATGGCCTTGGGCCAGTAGTCGTCCCGGTTGCCGGTGATCCTGTCAAAGGCAGAGTTGAGCATCCGGATGATCTCGGCGCTTTCGTTCGAGACGATGGTCTCGCGGCTCTTGTCCCACAGCACCGGGACGGTGACGCGGGTCGTCGCCTGAGGGTCGGCCTTGGTGTAGATGTCACGCAAGTAACGCAGGCCATAAAGCGTGTCGCCCGTCGCGCCCTTGTCGTCAGTGTCGAAGGTCCAGCCGTCGCCCAGCATGTCCGGATGCACGGCGCTGACGGTGATCAGGTCCTCCAACCCCTTGAGTTGACGAAAGATCAGCGCACGATGCGCCCAGGGGCAGGCATAGCTGACATAAAGATGATAGCGGCCGGGCTCGGCCTTGAAGCCGCCCTCACCGGTGGGGCCGGGCGCGCCGTCGTCAGTGATCCAGTTGCGCCAGCTCGACTCCGACCGCACGAACTTGCCGCCGGTCTTTCCGGTGTCGTACCAGCCTTCGTGCCAGGTGCCGTCAACAAGTTGTCCCATGGTATCCTCCTTTGGCTTGGCAGGGAGGTAGAGCCAAAGGTCCCGCACACCAAGGCAGACTGGCGCGCAGGGGGTCTGTGCTGACGCACAAGCGCCCCTAGCGCATGTAGGTCTGCCAGACCCAGATCAGCAGCAGCGCCCCCAGAACGGCCCCGACAAGACCAGCCAACAGCCCTGTCACGGTCAGCAGAAAGCGCAGCACGAGGCCGCCGATCAGCGCCCCGCCGATGCCAATGGCGATGGTCGGCAGGATGCCGGTTTCCATCTTCATCATGCGGGTCGCAAGGAAGCCCGCGGCGGCACCGACGATGATGAGCCAGACGATATGCATGGATGCTCCTGTTGGGGCTGACGTGTCTCTGCGGGCAGGATAGGCCTGCAGGACAGCGGCGCAATGGGGAATTCAGTCGCCCTCGGCGCCTCGCATCGGCCACCGTACCGCCCGACACGCGCGGACTGGCATTCGTGGACCAACCATTGCTGCTTTGGTTTTCCAAATACCCTCGGGGAGGCGCCCGGTGAGAGACGGGGCAGAGACCCCGGGATCTGCGCGCCGAAAGCGCGTTGCGCGCGGTCAGCGCCGGCGCCAGTGGGTTGGAACGATGATCAGCGCGCCGATGGAAGCGAGGATGGCATTCACACCGGGACTGCGGAAACCGATGCCGAACATGAGGGTGACAAAATAGAACAGGAAGGCGCCACCGATGCAGATGATGATGCTGGGCAGGATGCCATTGCGGGTGAACCTCGATTTCTCGGAGACATAGCCGGTGATCCCGGCGATGACCACGGTGCCGATCAGGGTGGGGAACATGGGGGTCTCCTTGGGTCCGGGGTCACGATAGAGGCCGGGGTGCAGGATGCCCAGAGGGTCAGGCGCCCAGGTGCGCGCCCTTGGGCAGGGGGCAGCCATTAAGGAAGGTGGCGGCGTCCTGCGCGCCCTTGCCCGCCCGTTGCGCGCGGGTGATGCGCAGGGCGCCGGTGCCGCAGGCCACGGTGAAGCGGTCGTCCAGCAGCGTGCCCGGCGTGCCCTGCCCGTCTGCCGGTTCGGCGCCCAGCAGTTTTATCCGGTCGCCCTGGTGCGTGGTCCAGGCCCCGGGAAAGGGCGCGAGGCCGCGGACCTGGCGCGAGATTTCGTCCGCGGGACGGGTCCAGTCGACGGCGGCCTCGGCCTTGTCGATCTTGGCGGCATAGGTCACGCCTTCCTCGGGCTGAGACTTGGGGACGAGATCGTCGATCCGGTCGAGCGCCTGCGTGATGAGGCGGGCGCCCATCCGGCTCAGGCGGTCGTGCAGCGCGCCGGTGGTTTCGGTTGCCCCGATGGGGGTGGCCTCGCGCATCAGGACCGGGCCAGTGTCGAGCCCCGCCTCCATCTGCATGATGCAGACGCCGGTTTCCGCGTCACCAGCCATGATGGCGCGGTGGATCGGCGCCGCGCCGCGCCAGCGGGGCAGCAGGGATGCGTGGATGTTGAGGCAGCCATGTTTCGGCGCGTCGAGCACAGGTTGCGGCAGGATCAGCCCGTAGGCAACGACCACGGCCACGTCGGCGTTCAGGTCGGCGAATGCGGCCTGCTCCTCGGGCGATTTCAACCGCTCGGGGTGACGGACGGGCAGGCCCAGCGCAAGGGCCCGTTGGTGGACCGGGGTCGGCCGGTCCTTCTTGCCACGTCCGGCGGGGCGCGGTGGCTGGCAGTAGACGCAGGCGATGTCATGGCCCGCCGCATGCAGCGCGTCGAGGACGGGGACGGAGAAATCGGGGGTTCCCATGAAGATGACGCGCATATGCCTGCTCCTGCGGTGCTCGTATTTGGGGTGTAGCGCAGGCGGGTGGACCGGGCCAAGGGCCTTCGAAGGCCCTTGCAAGCGGCTTTGAAGCCGCTTGGCCGCGCCCCGACCGATAGCATCAGGCGCGTTTGCGGGCCTTGCGCAGCAGCATGTCGCGTTTCATCTTGCTGAGCCGGTCGAAATACATGCGCCCGTTCAGATGGTCGATCTGGTGCTGCACCGAGGTGGCCCAGAGACCGACAAGATCCTTGCGCACCTTCATCCCCTGCGGGTCGGTATAGGTGACGGTCACAGCGCGGGGACGGCTGATCTTTGCATGCACGCCGGGCAGGTTGGGGCTGGCCTCGTCGTGGTCGCGGAACTCGACCGAGGCGTGCAGGATCTCGGGATTGGCCATACGCAGCGCCTTGCCGCGCTCTTCGGAGGCATCCACGACCGCGAGGCGCAGCATGACACCGATCTGCGGCGCCGCCAGCCCGACACCCGGCATGGCCTCCATCGTGTCGATCATGTCCTCCCAGATCCCGCGAATCTCGTCGGTGATTTCAGCGACCGGAGCGGCGGCGGTGCGCAGGCGCTTGTCGGGCCAGGGGACGAAGGGACGCAGGCTCATGCCCCCTGCCCCGTCTCATATGCCGCCAACAGCGCATCGCGCCCGGCCGGGTCAAGCCGATCGAAGTGCAGGACCCCGTCGAGATGATCGTATTCATGCTGGGCAATGGTTGCCTCGGCGCCACTCAGGCTCAGCTGCCGCGCGGTGCCCGTCAGATCGGTGAAGGCCAGCGTGATCTCCGCAGGGCGGGTCACGTCGGCGGTAACGCCGGGGACGGACAGGCAGCCCTCTGTCGCAACGGCCTGTTCATCGGACGCCGAGAGGATCGACGGGTTGATGCAGACCAGCGGCGTCATGTCGCCCTCTTTCCAGCCCGCATCCATGACGAAGACCCGTTGCATCACGCCGACTTGCGGCGCTGCAAGGCCGCGACCGGGCGCATCGTACATGGTTTCAAACATGTCCGTGACCAGCGCCTCGAGCGCGGCAGGGTCCTCGACCGGCGCGCAGGGCAAAGCCAGGCGCGGATCGGGCCATTTCAGGATCGGCAGGAGGCTCATGCCTTCTCCCGCGCGCGTTCTTTCTTCAGCTTGACCATCTTGCGGGTGATCATCTGGCGGCGCAGCGGTTTGAGGTAATCGATGAACAATTTGCCGTCGAGGTGGTCGATCTCGTGCTGGACGCAGGTCGCCCAGAGCCCGTCGAAGGTTTCGCGCCGCAGCTTGCCGTCGCGGTCGAGCCATTCGACATCCACTACCTTGGGCCGTTCGACATCGGCATACTGGTCGGGGATGGACAGGCAGCCTTCTTCATAGACGTTGCGTTCGTCGCTGCTGGCCACCACTTGCGGGTTGAACATGACCAGCGGCCGCGGGTCGTCGCCGTCATCCTTCTTCGCGCAGTCCAGCGCGATCAGCCGCGACAGCACCCCGATCTGCGGCGCGGCCAGCCCGATGCCCGGGGCAGCGTACATGGTTTCCAGCATGTCGTCCGAAAGGCTGCGCAACTCGTCCGACAGATCGTCGACGGGGGCGCAGACCTTTTTCAGGCGGGGGTCGGGGTGGATGAGGATCGGCCGTTTCATGCGCCCGATTTAAGCATGGCGGACGATATAGGCAAGCGCGCCCCCTTGCACCTGCCACCCGTCAGGATAGCTTGCGCGGCATAGTTGCAGAAAGGGGCAGGTGATGAGCCGGTTTGACGAGGACATCGACCGCGTAGGCACGCATTCGACCAAGTGGGACATGATGGAGAAGGCCTATGGCGTCTCGCCCGAGGACGGGCTGGCGATGTGGGTCGCGGACATGGACTTTCGTCCGCCCGATTGCGTGCGCGCGGCCCTGCAACGGATGGTCGATCACGGGCTCTTTGGCTATTTCGGCCCGGACACGGCCTATCGCGACGCGATCCGCTGGTGGCTGCACGAGCGGCACGGCTGGGAAATCTCGCCCGACTGGATCTTTTCCACGCACGGCCTGGTGAACGGCACCGCCATGTGCCTGCAGGCCTATACCGAGCCGGGGGATGGCGTGGTGCTGTTCACACCCGTTTATCACGCCTTCGCCCGGGTGATCCGCGCCGCGGGGCGCGAGGTGGTGGAATGTCCGCTGGTGATGAACAACGGCCGCTACGAGATGGATTTCGACGCCTACGACGGGATGATGACCGGGCGCGAGAAGATGGTGATGCTCTGTTCGCCGCACAATCCCGGCGGCCGGGTCTGGACAGAGGAGGAACTGCGCGGGCTCGCCGAGTTCGCCAAGCGGCATGACCTGGTGCTGGTCTCGGACGAGATCCACCACGACCTGCTGATGCCCGGAGAGCGGCATATCCCGATGGCCCGGGTCGATGCGGGGATCGAGGATCGGCTGGTCATGATGTCGGCCACCACCAAGACCTTCAACATGGCGGGCAGCCACATCGGCAATGTCATCACCCCCGACGCCGCCCTGCGCAAGCGGTTTGGCGATGTCATGGCGGGCCTGGGCATGTCGCCCAATTCCTTTGGCATGGTGACGGCCACGGCGGCCTATTCGCCCGAGGGCGCGGCCTGGGTCGATGAGCTCTGCGCCTACCTCGATGGCAACCGGCAGCTGTTCGATGAGGGTGTGAACGCCATCCCGGGTGTGACCTCGATGCCGATGCAGGCCACCTACCTGGCCTGGGTCGATTTCGCGGGGACGGGCATGTCGCCCGAGGAATTCACCCGTCGGGTTGAAAAGGAGGCCCGGATTGCGGTGAACCACGGCAACACCTTCGGCAGCGGCGGAGAGAGCTTCCTGCGGTTCAACTATGCCACGCCGCGGGCACGGGTGGCAGAGGCGGTTTCGCGGTTGCAAGAGGCGTTTGCCGACCTGCAGTAGCGCCCGCGCCTTTGGAAAGACAAAGCGAGGGGCCAGCCCCTCGCGCTCCCCGGAGTATTCCGCGCCCAAAGAAACACAGGTGGCGGCGCGATGTCAGCGGGACGCGCCTTGGATCACTGGCGGGGCGGGCGCGGCCGGTAGACCGGCAGGCGCCAGCCCAGCGTCAGAGACCCGGCGCGCAGCCCGATCGTGACAAGTGCGACCAGCCCGGCGCTGAGCGCGGGCGCGGCCCCGGCCTGCGTGGCCAGGACACCGGCAAGCGATCCGGCAAGGGCACAGGTGACGTAAAGTTCGCCCTGTTTCAGGACCAGCGGCAATTCGTTGGCGACCACGTCGCGCGCCAGCCCCCCGGCACAGCCGGTGGCGATCCCCATGACCAGAACAATACCCACGGGCTGCCCCAGCCCCTGCGCCACCCCTGCCCCGGCGGCCACGGCGACGCCCAGCGCCAGCGCGTCCAGCCAGAGGATCGCGCGCATCCGGCTTTCCAGCAGGTGAGCCGTGAAAAAGACCAGGACGGCGGCGCAGGTGACCACTGCAAGGTAGGTCTGGTCGGCAATCCAGATCGGCGTGCGGTTCAGCAGCAGATCGCGCAGCGTGCCCCCACCCAGGCCCGTCAGACCGGCGAGGAAGGCAAAGCCCACGATATCCAGCTGCGCCCGGCTGGCCACCAATGCGCCAGTCAGGGCAAAAACCAGCACCGCGGCATAGTCGAGCAGGACCAGCAGGCTCATGCGCGGAGGCTAATCATTTCTTGAACGGCGCCATGCCCGCCCGCGCCAGTTCGTCGGCGCGTTCGTTTTCCGGATGGCCGGCGTGGCCCTTGACCCATTCCCATGTCACCTGGTGGCGTTTCTGCGCCTCGTCCAGCCGCTGCCAGAGTTCGACATTCTTGACCGGCTTCTTGGCGGCGGTCTTCCATCCGTTGCGCTTCCAGCCGTGAATCCAGCCGGTGACGCCGTTCTTGACGTATGCGCTGTCGGTGACGACGGTGATGGTCGAGGGCCGGGCCAGGCTTTCCAGAGCGTTGATCGCGGCCAGCAGTTCCATCCGGTTGTTGGTGGTCTGTGCCTCGCCGCCCTTCAGCTCGCGTTCCTTGACGACGGTCTCGCCCTCCTTCGCGCGCAGCAGGGCGCCCCAGCCGCCGGGGCCGGGGTTTCCGGAACAGGCGCCATCGGTATAGGCAAAAAGCTCAGGCATGGGCGGTCACCGTGATCCAGGGGGCCATGACGTTGTCGAGGCCGAGATCCTCGCCGTGGCGGAAGGCGCCGGGCGTGAAACCGGCATCCCGCAAGAGGCCAGAGAGTTCCGCTTCGGTGTAATAGGTGTAGAGGCGCCCAAGATCGTCGCGCTTGCTGCCCGTGCCGGTTTTCACCCCGACATGGAACAGCCCGCCGGGTTTCAGCGCACGGTGGATCGCCGAAAGGTGGCGGGGCATGGCGTCACGGGGCGCGTGCAACAGGCTGAAGTTGGCCCAGATGCCATCATAGGCCGTCGTGGCATCCAGCGCATCGAAATCCGCCTTGCGCGCGGCAACGCCGGGATGGGCGGCCGCCAGGTCCACCATCGCGGTGGAGGCATCCCAGGCCTCAACCTGGTGCCCGGCGGCGGCCATGTGGCGCGCCGAGAGACCGGGGCCACAGCCGAGGTCAAGCACATGGGCCCCTTTGGGCAGCGCCTCGATAAAGGCCCGCAGGGTGGCGTCCGGCGCGTCGGAGGCGGTGACGCGGGCATAATCCTCGGCCCGACTGTCGTAGATACGGATGGTTTCGCGGTCTGACATGGCTGTGGTCTGGCCTTTTCCGGCGCCCTTCGCAAGACGGTTCAGAGCAGTGCGGTCAGCAACAGGCAGGCGACCACCAGCGCCGTCAGAAGGACGCGCAACCGCATCCACCACGGCGGCGCCAGCCCCCAGCGCCAGAAGGCCGCGTCCAGCAGCAGAAGCGCGAGAAATCCGAAAGTCAGGTTCAGCGCGGCGGCGGTCTCTCCGCCACCGGTGGTGAAAAACGCCCAAAGCGCGGGGATGACCGAGAGCGCGTAGCCGGTGGTCGCGCGACTGCCTTCGGCCTTGGTCGCGAACCCCCAGAGCACGCCGGACATGAAGGACAGGATCACCGCACCATAGAACAACTGCACATAGGGGCCAACGAAACGCGGCCCCAGCGCGCCCGTGGCCCAGTCATGCAACCCGGGCAACAGCAGGGTCAGCACCCCCCAGACGAACGGGAGTACACCGGCAAGGCCGAGGATCAGGGCAGAGCGGGGGATCTGGGACATCTCGGGGCCTATTGATGTGCTGGGTCAGGCAGGCTCGCGCAGCACGCGCGGCACTTTGAATTCCACGTTTTCCTGCGCGGTCTCGACCAGTTCGACCGTGACGTCATGGCGCGCCCGGAAGGCGTCGATAACCTCGTCGATCAGCACTTCGGGCGCCGAGGCCCCGGCGGTGATCCCCACCGATCCGATGCCGTCGAGAGCACGCCAATCGATGTCCGTGGCCCGCTGGACCAACTGCGCATAGGCACAGCCTGCGCGGCGCCCGACCTCGACCAGGCGTTTCGAATTCGACGAATTGGGCGCGCCCACCACCAGCAGGGCATCGGCCTTTGGCGCCAATGCCTTGACCGCTTCCTGGCGGTTGGTGGTGGCGTAGCAGATATCTTCCTTGTGCGGGCCGACGATGGCCGGAAAACGCGCCTTGAGCGCGGCGACGATGTCGATCGTGTCATCGACCGACAGCGTCGTCTGGGTGACAAAGGCGAGGCGCTCGGGATCGCGCACCTCGACATGGGCCACATCCTCGACCGTTTCCACCAGCAGGACCTCGCCCGCCGGCAGTTGGCCCATCGTCCCTACAGTCTCGGGATGGCCAGCGTGGCCGATCATGACCATCTGCAGCCCGTTCTCGTGATGGCGGGCGGCCTCGATATGCACCTTCGAGACAAGCGGACAGGTGGCATCGACGTAGATCATCTCGCGCTTGGCCGCCTCGGCCGGGACGGATTTCGGCACGCCATGCGCGGAAAAGATCACCGGGCGGTCGTCCGGACAATCCTCCAGCTCTTCGACGAAAACGGCCCCCTTGGCGCGCAGGTCGTCGACGACATACTTGTTGTGCACGATCTCGTGCCGGACATAGATCGGGGCGCCCCATTTCTCGAGCGCCATTTCCACGATCTTGATGGCCCGGTCGACACCGGCGCAGAAGCCGCGCGGCGCGGCCAGGTAAAGAGTGAGCGGCGGCAGTCTGTCGGTCATGGCGCGGCCTTTCGTCCTGTGTTGCCCCTGACCTAAGACCTTGCCCCCTCCACGTCCAGTCCGCCCCTTGGCCGGAACCCGGCAGGCCAAAGGCAGAGGCCAAAAAGAAAGGGACGGCGCAGCGCACCGTCCCCTACCATTTCATGCCGCCTGCCCTGTCGCCGCCCTCTCATCCCTGTGGAGCGGTTGTCGGGGCTGCGGAAAGTGGTCTTACTTGCTCGAGGCGACCTCGAAGTTGCGTTCGACCTGGTTGTCGCGCGGCGGACGACCGATGACTTCACGAAGCTCGTCGAGCTCGATGAAGTTGTCGGCCTGGCGGCGCAACTCGTCGGCGATCATCGGGGGCTGCGACCGGATGGTCGAGACCACCGAAACCCGCACGCCCTGCCGCTGGAGGCTTTCGACCAGCGGACGGAAGTCGCCGTCACCGGAGAAGAGCACGATGTGATCCACCCGCGGGGCCAGCTCCATCGCATCGACCGTCAGCTCGATGTCCATGTTGCCCTTGACCTTGCGACGCCCTTGGCTGTCCGTGTACTCCTTTGCGGGCTTGGTCACCATCGTGAACCCGTTGTAGTGGAGCCAGTCAACCAGAGGGCGAATAGGAGAGTACTCATCATTCTCCAGAAGCGCCGTGTAGTAGAAGGCCCGAACCATCTTGCCGCGACGAGCGAATTCCTGCCTCAGGAGCTTGTAGTCGATGTCAAACCCGAGAGCCTTGGCCGCTGCGTAAAGATTGGAGCCATCTATGAACAGCGCAAGCCGTTCGTCTTTGTAGAACATAAAATTTCCTTTCGTCCAATCGGCCCGCCTAGTCCGTGAGTGAGTGAGTGGTAGCGGACGCGTTCGGCTAAGATTATGGTTTTTTCCGCGCATCTCAAGGCGTAGGCAGGTCTCAAAAGAATAGTACGTTAGGGCAAATGGCACAAGAATTCCTTATAGCACTCGGCTCGAACCTGCCGTCCAGCGCGGGCGGCAGCAGCGACACGCTGGCCGCGGCCCTGGCCGCGATGGTCGGGTCCGGGCTGCGACTGCGCCGCGTCAGCCGGTTCTTCTCGACCCCCTGTTTTCCGCCTGGCAACGGGCCGGATTTCGTCAATGCCTGCGTCGCGGCGACCGGCCCAGATCACCCTGAGGTGGTATTGGAGATCCTGCATGGCATCGAGGCGGAGTTCGGGCGCACTCGCGGAACGCGATGGGCCAGCCGCCCGCTGGACCTCGATCTGCTGGCGGCGGGCGACCTTGTCCGCCCCGATCCAGAGGCTCAGGCGCACTGGCGCGGGCTGCCCCTGGAACGGCAGACAAAAGAGGTCCCCGGCGAATTGATCCTGCCACATCCCCGCCTGCAGGACCGTGCTTTCGTCCTGGTGCCGCTGGCGGATATCGCGGCGGACTGGCGCCATCCGCTGACAGGCGCTACGGTGTCAGAGATGCTGGCGGCGCTGCCCCGGCAGACACGCGCCGACGTCATAGCCTTGCAAGGGGGCTTGTGATGACACCCCTCTTGTATCCCGGGCAAGGGCGCGTTATGTCATGCCTTTCTGAGGCCCTCGTAACAGGATAACGGAGCGCTTTTCATGGCACGCGTGACGGTAGAAGATTGCGTCGACAAGGTCCCGAACCGGTTCGAACTGGTGATGCTCGCCGCACATCGTGCGCGCGAAGTGTCCTCCGGTGCCGCGATCACGGTCGACCGCGACAATGACAAGAACCCGGTGGTCGCCCTGCGCGAAATCGCCGAGGAAACCCAGTCCGCCGACGAACTGCGCGAGCGTCTGATCGAATCGAACCAGACCCAGATCGAGGTCGACGAGCCCGAAGAAGACGCGATGGCCCTTCTGATGGGTGCAGAGCAGGACAAGCCGCAAGAAGACGACATGTCCGAAGAAAAGCTGCTGCGCGCGCTTATGGAGGCGCAGGGCCAGGGCTGAGCCCCCGGGCTGGCGGTGCGGTGCTGACATGATCTCGGCCGAAGACCTCGTCGAACTCGTCCGCAACTACAATCCGCGCACCAACGCAGAGTTGATCATCGCGGCCTATGACTATGGCCGCGAGATGCACGAGGGGCAGTTCCGCAAGTCCGGAGAGCCCTATTTTTCGCATCCGGTGTCTGTGGCGGCGATCCTGACCGAGCAACAGCTCGACGACGCCACCATCATCACCGCCCTCCTGCACGACACGATCGAAGACACCCGGTCGACCTATTCCGAGGTCGAACAGCGGTTCGGGCGCGATATCGCCGAACTGGTCGATGGTGTCACCAAGCTGACCAACCTCCAGCTTTCCAGTTCCGAGACCAAGCAGGCGGAAAACTTCCGCAAGCTGTTCATGGCCATGTCCAAGGACCTGCGCGTGATCCTGGTCAAGCTGGCCGACCGACTTCACAACATGCGCACCATCCGCGCCATGCGCCCCGACAAGCAGGTGCAAAAGGCGCGCGAGACGATGGACATCTACGCCCCGCTGGCAGGTCGGATGGGCATGCAGTGGATGCGCGAGGAGCTGGAGGATCACGCCTTTCGCGTGCTGAACCCCAAGGGCCGCGACAGCATCATCCGCCGCTTTATCACCCTGCAGCGGGAAACCGGCGATGTGGTGCAGCGCATCACCACGGACATGCGGCACGAGCTGGAAAAGGCGGGCGTCGAGGCAGAGGTCTTTGGCCGCGCGAAAAAACCCTACTCGATCTGGCGCAAGATGCAGGAAAAGAAGATCGGCTTTTCCCGTCTCTCCGACATCTATGGCTTTCGTGTCATCACCCGGTCCGAAGGCGACTGCTATGGCGCATTGGGCGCCATCCACCAGCGCTGGAAATCCATCCCCGGCCGGTTCAAGGACTATATCAGCCAGCCCAAGACAAACGGCTATCGCTCGATCCACACAACGGTGTCGGGCCGCGACGGCAAGCGGGTCGAGGTGCAGATCCGCACCCGCGAAATGCACGAGGTGGCCGAGACCGGCGTGGCAGCGCATTGGTCCTATCGTGACGGGGTGCCAGCGGAAAACCGTTTTGCCGTGGATCCCGCCAAATGGATCGCCTCCGTCACCGAACAGTTCGACGCCGAAGAAGACCACGACGCTTTCCTCGAGGCGGTCAAGCTGGAGATGTATTCCGACAAGGTCTTTTGCTTCACGCCCCAGGGCGACGTGGTAAAGCTGCCGCGTGGCGCGACGCCGATCGACTATGCCTATGCGATCCACACGCGGATCGGGTCGAAATGTGTGGGCGCCAAGGTCGACGGCATCCGCGTGCCGCTGTGGACACGGCTGAAGAACGGCCAGTCGGTCGAGATCATCACCGCCGAAGGCCAGGCGCCGCAGGCGACCTGGCTGGACATGGCGACGACGGGCAAGGCGAAATCCGCGATCCGCCGCGCCCTGCGCGAGGCCAACAAGGAACGCTATGCCAAGCTGGGCCACGAACTGGCCCGCGCCGCGTTTGAATCGCGCGGCAAGAAAGCAACCGACAAGGTTCTGGAAAAGGCCGCGGCGACCCTGCGGCTGGAAGACACGGAAACCCTGCTGGCACGGCTGGGCAGCGCCGAACTGACCACCTCCGAGGTGGTCGAGGCCGTCTATCCCAACCTCGCCATCCAGGACGACGGCGAGATCGAGATGAAGCGCGCCGTCGTGGGCCTGGAACACGGGCAGGGATTCGAGCGGGCGAAATGCTGTCAGCCGTTGCCGGGCGAACGAATCGTCGGGCTTGCGCATCGCGGACAGGGCGTCGCCGTACACGCCATCGACTGTGCCGCCCTCGCCGACCACGAGGATCAGCCGGAACGCTGGCTGGACCTGCACTGGGCCGAGGGCAAGCACCCGGCCGTCTACACGGTGTCACTTGAACTCACCATCGGCAACGATGCAGGCGTCCTGGGACGGATTTGCACATTGATTGGCGAGACCAAGGCCAATATTTCTGATTTGAATTTCCTCGCACGCAAACCGGATTTTTACCGCCTCATGATGGACATTGATCTGCGAGATGCAGAACATCTGCATTCCCTGATCTCCACGCTGGAGGCGGAAAGCCACGTGGCCTCTGTCGTCCGTCGACGTGACCCCGGGCTTGAATCGGTCCCGGCTGCGGCGACGGAAGCGGCAGAATAGGCAGGAAAGGCACAACTTGGTCTTCAAGAGACGCGACAGACGGTCCATTGGCCGGATCGTGCTCGAAGCGCTCTGGCCGCGCGGCGGCTGGGCGCGGGCGGCGCGCTATGTCCAGTTGCGTGTCAACCGCCTGCCCGATCCGCCCGACCGGATCGCGCGCGGCATCTTTGCCGGTGTCCTGACCACCTTCACACCGTTCTACGGGTTTCACTTCTTCACCGCGGCCCTGATCGCCTGGATCATGCGGGGCAACATCCTGGCCGCGATCCTGTCGACATTCTTCGGCAACCCGCTGACCTATGTGCCCATCGGCGTGATCGCGATGAAAACCGGGTATTGGCTGCTGGGCCTCGAAGCGGATCAGGATCACGGCAGCATCGGCAAGAAATTCGTCAAGGCAGGCCAGGATCTCTGGGACAATTTCATCGCCATCTTCACCCCGGACAGGACCGACTGGAGCCACCTCAAGATCTTCTATGACGAAGTGTTCTTTCCCTATATGGTGGGTGGCGTCCTGCCGGGGCTAATCGCGGGCACCATCGCCTATTACGTCTCGCTGCCGCTGATCACAGCCTTTCAGAACCGCCGCAAGGGGGCGATCAAGGCCAAGCTGGCCGAGCTCAAGAAGAAAAAGTCGCGCGAGGCAAAGTAGCCGCCCCTGCCGGGTTCAACCTCCCGATTCCCGCTTTCATTTTCCTGCCCGCCGCTCTAGCTTTTGATCAAATTCCAGAACGGGGATCGCCACCATGACCCAAACCGGACAGCTGCGCCTTGGCGTCAACATCGATCACGTCGCAACCGTGCGAAATGCGCGCGGCGGGGCCTATCCCGACCCGATCCGGGCCGCCAAGCTGGCCGAAGAGGCCGGCGCGGACGGCATCACCGCGCATCTGCGCGAGGATCGGCGCCACATCTCGGACGCAGATATCGACGGGCTGATGGAAAACCTGAGCGTGCCGCTCAACTTCGAGATGGCCGCCACCGACGAGATGCAGAAGATCGCCCTGCGTCACAAGCCGCATGCTGTCTGCATCGTGCCCGAGAAGCGCGAGGAAAAGACCACCGAGGGCGGGCTGGAAGTGGCGCGTGAAGAGAACAAGCTGGCCCATTTCATCGCGCCGCTGCGCGAGGCTGGGTGCCGCGTGTCGATCTTCATCGCCGCCGACCGGCGCCAGATCGAAGCCGCGCACCGGATCGGCGCGCAGGTGATCGAACTGCACACCGGCGCCTATTGCGATTTCCACGCCGAAGGGCAGTTCGACAAGCGCGACACGGAGCTGGAACGGATGCGCGAAATGGCCACCTACGCGCATTCGCTGGGACTGGAGGTGCACGCCGGGCACGGGCTGACCTACGAAACCGTGCAGCCGGTTGCCGCGTTTCCCGAGGTGATGGAGTTGAACATCGGCCATTTCCTTGTGGGTGAGGCGATCTTTCGCGGTCTGGGCACGGCCATCGCGGAAATGCGCCGCCTGATGGACGCCGCGCGCGCCTGACCCTGCGCGGACCGGCCTCCCGGTCCGCCGCATTCCTTACGATTGTCACCATTTTTTTGCCGTAAATCCGGGTATACTTGGCCCAAACGCGTGCAATTGCCCGAGGTGCCGTCATGCCTGTCATCCCAATGGACCCAGAAACGCTTGCCATCGATGCCACGGCCGCCAAGGCAGCGGGCGCCGCGGCGGCCGAAAACTATCGCAATCGCACGCCCTACCCCTATGGCAGCTTTGACGATTTCCTGCCCTCAGAGGTGCTGGACCGGGTTCTGGAAGAGCTGAAACAGCTGCCCGAGGCCGAGGACATGTTCAACCGCCCGCAGGAAAAGCTGAAGTCCAGCTACCTGCCGGAGCGCCTGCCGCCCTATACGCGCAACCTGTTCTACGTCCTGAACTCGCGCCCCTTCGTGCGTTTCCTCGAAGAGATGACCGGCATCAACGGGCTGATCCCGGATCCCTATTTCGCGGGCGGCGGCGTCCATGTTGTCGCCAATGGCGGGCACCTCGATATCCACGCGGATTTCAACCACAATCAAAAGCTCAACCTCGAACGCCGACTGAACATCCTCATCTACCTCAACAAGGACTGGAAAGAGGAATACGGCGGCTCTTTCGAGATCTGGAACACCGACATGACCGAAAAGGTCGCCGGATTCGTGCCGCTTTTCAATCGCATGTGCTGTTTCAACACCGGGTCCGACACCTGGCACGGCAACCCCGAGACGGTGAACCATCCCGACGGGGAACCGCGCATGTCGCTGGCGCTGTACTACTACACCGCGACATGGGACTACACGCGCAAGTCCCATACGACGCTGTTCAAGCCCCGCCCGGGCACCAAGGACCAGGTCGACCGGCAGGTGAAACGCGCCGACATTCTGCAGGAAGTCCTGCCGCCGGTCATCTTCCGAAAGGTGATCGGGCGGCTGCAACGGTTCGGCTTCTGAGACCGGCATGAGTGTTGCGGGTGCGGTCGGGAAAACCTCGCCTCGCCCCCTCGCCCGGTCCGGGCTATCATTGCTCAAATCCGCTTTGACAAGGATACGCCCCATGAAACGCCTGATGTGCACCCTGCCCCTCGTCCTGCTTCCGGCCCTTGCGGCGGCTCAGGACAACATCGTCACCGTGCAGGACTGCGACTGGCAGGCCAGTGCCCGCAATATCGTCGAACCTTGGGAGGCACACAGCCGCACCTTCTCCAACGGCAAGACACGGCTGGCCCTGATGGACACCATCGAACCCGCCGCCGCCTGGGCCTGGATGTTGGTGCTGTCACCGCCCTACTCGGAGCTGGGCGACCGTCAGTGCAAGGTGATCGGGCTGAACGGCATGGGCTTTGCGGGGATGGAATTCGGCGCACTCAATGCCGACTACGATCCCGCCACGGGCCTGACCTTCACCGTCCCGGTGAACGTCTATGATCCCGATACCGCCATGCCTGCCACGGCCACCCTGCGCTTTACGCTGAACCAGGCCACCGGCGCCATCGACGGCGACCTCCTGCCCTGAGCTTGACCTTGGCGCGCCGCCGGGGTTTGTGGGGCGGGTTCCCACCCGCCCGCAGGAGGCTGACCCCATGATCCTCGGCATCGGCACCGACCTGGCCAACATCGACCGGATCGCCGGCACGCTAGAGCGTTTCGGCGACCGCTTTCGCAACCGCGTCTTCACCGAGGTGGAACAGGCCAAGGCAGAACGGCGCGCGGATACGCCGGGCACCTACGCCAAACGCTGGGCCGCAAAAGAGGCCTGTTCCAAGGCGCTTGGCACCGGCCTGCGCATGGGCATCGCCTGGAAGGACATGGCCGTCAGCAACCTGCACACCGGCCAGCCGGTGATGGAGGTGACGGGCTGGGCCAGGGATCGGCTGGACGCGATGACCCCCGAGGGGCACGAGGCGATCATCCACGTCACCCTGACCGACGATCACCCCTGGGCGCAGGCCTTTGTCGTGATCGAGGCGCGGCGAAAGGGCTGAACGCCTAGCGTATGAGCCATGCGCTGAACCGGCGGTCAATCGCTGCGCGATGCTCGGTCCAGAAGTCATAGTTGTAGAGCAACGCCGTCGCGAAATTGCCTGAGCCCGTCGGAATGTGACGTTTCATGTCGATGCCCAGGTCCTTGTGCCGCCCCACCAATGGCGCCGAGCTGCGCCGCGCGGGGCCGTAGGAAATGTATTGCGCCTGATCCGCCAATCGCTGTGTATCGGTTGCGAAGTACAAGAAATCCAGCACGCGAGCCTTGCGGTCCGCAGGCAGGCCCTTGGGGATGATCCAACCGTCCAGATCGATCACTTGCCGGTCCCATAAAATCTCAACTGGTTGGCCCTGCTCCGCAATCAGGCTGAACAAGCGTCCGTTGTAAGTGGACCCCATGACCACTTCGCCATCCGCAAGCAGTTGTGGCGTTTCCGCCCCGGCGGACCACCAGATGATATCGTCCTTGATCGTATCCAGCTTGGCCAAAGCCCGGTCCTGACCCCGCCGGGTTGCCAGAACCTCGTACAGTCGGCTCTCGGGCACACCATCGCAGAGAAGCGCCCATTCCATGTTGTTAATCGGACGTTTTTCCAGTGCCCGCTTGCCCGGAAAACGACGAAGATCAAAGATATCGCAGACTGACCGGGGACGCTGGCGTCCAACCAGATCGGTGCGATACCCGATGGTCGTGGAGTAAGCGATCTGGGGAATGAAGCAGTCGTTGATCAGGAACTTTCCGAAATCCACGCTAGGCGGCGTACCGTCCGGCGCCGGTGCCAGCACACGATCCACCTCGATCCGCTCTGCCAGCCCGGCCTCGCAAAGGCGGATCGCGTCGCTGGCGACGACATCCACCACGTCCCAGGACCGCGCCTTGGCATCCCCTTTCCGGAGTATGCTGACAGCGGAATGGGAGTCCGAGTCCCAACTGACATCCAACGACCGGTTGCGTGCCACATAGGGATCAAGATAGGCCTTTTCCTGACTTCGCTGGTACATGCCGCCCCAACTGACCAGTTTCATAGCATCTGCCATCTTGACCCCGGGCTTCGGTTGGGGCGGCTTCGCCACGGTGGACCGCGCCGCCATCAACTCCAGCATCGTCTGGGCGCTCCTGCCCGCAGCAGTGAACCGAAACCGATCAAACACTTTCGTCAGGGCACGCCGCCGCGCCTCATCCTCGCTTAGCGCCAAAGCTGCGATCAGGGCATCCGAGGCCTGCTCCTCTACGCTGCGTTGCCGGGGCGCCATCAGGTCCAGAGCATTGCGCGCACTCCTGGCGGCGCGGCTTGCGGGAAAAGTCGTGACCACATCTTCCAACGCCGTGCGCCGCGCCTCGATACCGTCCAGTTGCAGGGCCTCGGTCAGCGCCTCCTGTGCCAGGGTCTCCGGGTCCGGTTTGGGCTCCGTGACGGGAGCGGGCGCCGCTATGGCGCGAAATCCCAGCCCAAGCGCAGCCTCGACCGCCGCGATCTTGTGGCCGCCGTTATAGCCGCCGCGTCCATGCAGGCCGCCCTGGTTGTGCAGCCCAACAACAGCCAGTGAGCGCGCATCCAGCAGCAGGGAACCGGAAGACCCGCCCGTCGTCTCGCAGCTGTGGCGCAATTGCGAGGCCGCCTCGGGCAGCTTGGCCTGGTCGGGATGCACCTGGCAGGTGCCGGATGAAAACTGCTGCGGATCACCGTTTGGGTGGTGGATCATGGTCAACGCGCGGCGCGGTCGCACGCGCGACTGCATCACCATCGGCACGTGCCCGCCCAGCGCCTCGTTGGCGTCCGCGCCAAAGATCTGCAGAACCATCGCGTCAAGATCGGCGTCCCGCGTCAGTTCCCGCGTCGAAACCGCGTATGTCTTGACGTTGCCGGTGAAATCCGCCGCCGTGTAGCCGAAGTTGATGCGCGCCTCCTGCACAAAGGTGAACCCGGCCCCGACCATGACATCGTTGTAGAAACAGTGGCTGTTGGTCAGCAAACGGTTGCCGGGCAGAAGCGCGGCGGTACAGGTGGTCATTTGCGGGCTTTTCAGTGTCCGCGTCTGACCGTTCAGGGTCACCGTTCGCGGCTTGCCGTCCGGCGTCATCAGGCAGACATCCAGCCGCCCGATGTAGCGCCCGATTTCCTGCACGTCGTCCGGCGCCTCGGCGATCGGCCGCCAGAACCCGCCGCGTTCAGAGGCCCCCTGGATCAGCGCTTGCAGGGCCGAACTTTGCGCGTCAATGCGGAAGGAAAACTTGCAGCCTTCGAAGGCGCTGGCCGCCTGTCCGGCGACCATGAACAGCAACACGGCAAGAAATCGGGGCAAGGTCATCATGAATTCCGAAGGCTAACAGGATAATCCGCCAAGCCTAGCAAGCGCCACGTCGCCCGGTCAACGTCCGTCCCTCCTGCCTTGACACGCCCTGCCCCGCCGCCCATGAAGCGCCCAACAGGTGAGGCAAAGGGCAGATCACATGGCGAAGGAAGAAAAGAAGGGCGGTCTCGTCGAGACCATCAAGACGGTTGTCTACGCGCTGCTGATCGCGGGCGTCTTCCGCACCTTCCTGTTTCAGCCCTTCTGGATCCCCTCCGGGTCGATGAAGGACACCCTGCTGATTGGCGATTTCCTCTTCGTCAACAAGATGGCCTATGGCTATTCCTATGCCTCCTGCCCCTCGATCATCATTCCGCGTTTCGGCATCAATGTGGATGCGCAGGATTTCTGCGGCTGGGCCGATGGCGACAACAAGCGCCTCTTCGGTGGTGAACCCAAGCGCGGCGACGTCGTCGTGTTCCGCCACCCCGTTTCGGGCCGTGATTTCATCAAGCGGCTGATCGGCCTGCCGGGCGAACGTATCCAGGTGCGGAACGGCGTGCTGCACATCAACGGTGAACCGGTCGAACTGACCCCCGACGGCACTTTCGAGGAACTGGCCGCCCCGCAAGGACCGCAGGGCCTGCGCCCGCGCTGCGCCAATGGCACGGTCGGCGACGGCGCCACCTGCATCAAGGAAAAGCTGATCGAGACGCTGCCCAACGGCGTCAGCCATTCGATCCTGAACATCGGCATGCAGGGATCGGACAACACCCCGGTCTACACGGTCCCCGAAGGGCATTACTTCTTCATGGGGGACAACCGCGACAACTCTTCGGACAGCCGCGTGCCCAATATCGCCAACGGCGTCGGCTTTGTTCCTTATGAAAACCTGATCGGTCGGGCGGACCGGATCATGTTCTCGTCCGCCGGACGCTCGATGCTCTATTTCTGGACCTGGCGGAGCGACCGGTACTTCCAAGTGATCGAGTGAGCTTTCTGCGCACAGCTTTCGACTGGCGCGGCCTGACCGGCCGCGCCGGTTTTGTTTTGGCCGCCGCGCTGGTGGTGCTGATGCTGATCGCGCAGGGCCGTCTGTCGCCGCTCAGCCCTGCCGGCGCCGCCGTGGCGCTGGCCGCGGCAATGGCGACCCTGCTGTTCTGGGGTCACGCACGGCGGCGGCTGCGCGCGATGGGCTGGTCCGGCTGGTGGATGTGGGGACTGGCGGTGCCGCTGGTCTCGCTTGCGCTTGTCGCCGTGATGGCCCTGCGCCGCACCCGGCCCGATGCCGCACCGGGTCCCTTCAGCAAGGCGGGCCGGGCACTGGTCTGGGTCATGGTCGCCCTGATCGCCAGCCGCGTGGCCTGGGCGCCCTACATCATTCCGACCGGCAGCATGTCGCCCACCCTGCAACCCGGGGACTATGTCCTTGCCACCCGCAGCCTGTCGTCGCCAGGGCGGGGGTCGGTCGTGGTCTTTCGCCATCCGGTCACCGGGCAGGACTTTCTCAAGCGAGTGATCGGGCTGCCCGGCGATCGGGTTCAGATGCGGGACGGGCAGGTGATCCTGAATGGCACCCCCGTGCCGCAGGTCCCTGCGCCCGACTGGACCGAACCCAATCGCCCCACGGCCTTCGGCACGCGCCCGCGCTGCCTGACCCCAACGGCCCCCGGCACCCCCTGCATCAAGCAGGCCGCGCGCGAGACCCTGCCCGGCGGCCCCACCTACACCGTGCTGAACATCGGCACGCACCGCACCGACAATACCGTCGAGCTCCACATCCCCGAGGGGCACCTCTTTGTCCTTGGCGACAACCGCGACAACTCGCTGGACAGCCGCGTCACGCAAGGCCTGGGCGGCGTCGGGCTGGTTCCGCTGACGCATGTTGCAGGCCGGGTGCGTCTGGTGCTCTATTCGCAGGAAGGGCGCGAAGGGCGCCTGTTGAGGACAGTCGAATGAAGGTTTCCGCCGAACTCATCACCTTGCAGGACTCGCTGGGCCACCGTTTCGCAGACCCGCGTCTGCTGCGCCGCGCCGTCACCCATGCCTCGATGTCCGGGCCGGGGCGCGAGGACAACCAGCGGCTGGAATTCCTGGGCGACCGGGTGCTGGGGCTTGTCATGGCAGAGGCGCTGCTGGAAAGGGACCGCACCGCCACCGAGGGACAGATGGCCCCCCGGTTCAACGCGCTGGTGCGCAAGGAAACCTGCGCCGATGTCGCGCGCGAGGTGGGCATCGGCGACGCGCTGAAACTGGGCCGGTCGGAACAGCTGTCCGGCGGGCGGCGCAAGATGGCGCTTCTGGGCGATGCGATGGAGGCGGTGATCGCCGCCGTCTACCTGGACGCCGGGTTTGAGGCGGCGCGTGCCCTGATCCTGCGGCTCTGGGACAAACGCATCGACGCGGTCGAGGAAGACGCCAAGGATGCCAAAACCGCCCTGCAGGAATGGGCGCAGGCGCGCGGCCACCAGCCGCCCAAGTATGTCGAGACTGCCCGCAGCGGCCCGGATCATGCCCCGGTCTTCACCATCGAGGTCCGCCTGCCCGACGGCGCCTCTGCCGAGGCCACGGCGGGCAGCAAGCGCCAGGCGGAACAAATGGCCGCCCGGACGCTGCTGGACAAGTTGACCGGCTGAGGCAAGTCCCGTCCGCTATCCCCGCAAGAGCGCCTCCTACGGCGAGACACGCAGTTTCTGCTGAAACGCATTCAGCAGCTCCGGTTCAAAGTCCGTCCCGGAAAGCGTTTCGCGCAGGTCACTCATGACCCGGGGCGGATCCATGTCCCGCGCGTCCTTCGTTTCCCATTGCAGCCCGCCCAGCCTGCCCCGAACACGCGCTCTGGTCCACGGGGTGAATGCGCTGTACCGCTATGCGCATCTCAACGCGAGGGTCACGCATGACCGACAACCTCAAGGGCAGCCTCTGGATGATGCTCGCCATGCTCGGCTTCGGGGTCGAGGATGCCTTCTTCAAGGCCGCCACCGGCACCGGCGGGATTTCTCCCGGGCTGGGCACGGTGCAGTTCGGCCTGCTGGCCATGACGATTTATGCAATCCATGCCCGCCGTCGAGGCGTACCGCTCTGGGACCCCGCCTACCTGCAAAAGGGTTTGCTGATCCGCACCGGATTCGAGATCCTGGGCCGGCTCTTCTTTGCCCTCAGCCTGGCCTATACGCCGCTCTCGACCACCTCGGCCATCCTGCAGGCCGCGCCTTTGGTGGTCATGCTGTCCGCCGGGCTGATCCTGGGCGAACGCATCGGCCCACACCGCTGGCTGGCCACCGCGGTAGGCTTTGCCGGGGTGCTGCTGATCATCCGCCCCTCGCCCTCGGGGATCGAGGCCAATGCCGTCTTTGCCCTGCTCGGCATGATCGGCTTTGCCGGGCGGGACGTGGCCACCCGCACCGCGCCCGCCCATATCCGCCCCTCGCAACTGGGTGTGCTGGGCTTTGCCGTTGTCACCTTCGCGGGCCTCGTCATCATGGCCTTCGAACCCGCGCCCGGCCTGCCAACCCTGCCCTCCGCGACGATGATCTGCGGCACGGCGATCGCCGGGGTAATCGGCTATACCGCGCTCACCGCCGCGATGCGCACCGGCGAGGTCTCGGTCGTGGCCCCCTTCCGCTATTCCCGCCTGCTGGTGGCCCTGGTCCTGGCCTATACGGTCTTCGGCGAACGCCCCGACACGATGACCCTGAGCGGCGCGGCGCTGATCGTCGCCTCGGGCATCTACTCGCTCTGGCGAGACGGCCGGAAACGGACCGCGACAGGACGCGCGACGCCCTGAGACGGCCCGCCACATGCGAATCCGCTGGCCATGACGCCCCATCTGGCCTAGGGGAGGCTCTTCAATTTCGCATTCGGACAGATCTGTCATGACCACACGCGCCGGCTTCATCGCCCTGATCGGAGAGCCCAACGCAGGCAAATCCACCCTCACCAACGCGATGGTGGGGGCCAAGGTCAGCATCGTGACCCACAAGGTCCAGACCACCCGCGCCCGCATCCGTGGCGTGGCGATGGAAGGCGACAGCCAGCTGGTCTTCGTCGACACGCCGGGCCTGTTCAAACCGCGCCGCCGGCTGGACCGCGCGATGGTCGCCGCCGCCTGGAGCGGCGCGGCGGATGCCGATGTCATCGTGCTGCTGATCGAGGCGCATCGCGGTATCACAGAGGGCGTCGAATCCATCCTCGAAGGCCTGAAGGATCTGCCGAAGAACCGTACCGTGGCCTTGGCCATCAACAAGATCGACCGGGTCGAGGCCCCCGCCCTGCTGGCCCTGACGCAGGCCATGAACGAGCGCTACGAATTTGCCCGCACCTTCATGATCTCCGCCGAAAAGGGATACGGGATCGAGGATCTGCGCCACTGGCTGGCGGGGGAAATGCCCGAAAGCCCCTGGCTCTACCCCGAGGACCAGATCGCCGACCTGCCGATGCGCATGATCGCCGCCGAGATCACCCGCGAAAAGCTGACCCTGCGCCTGCACCAGGAACTGCCTTACCAGCTGACCGTCGAAACCGAGAACTGGGAGGAACGCAAGGACGGCTCCGCCCGCATCGACCAGATCGTCTATGTCGCCCGCGATGGCCACAAGGGCATCCTGCTGGGCCACAAGGGCGAGACGATCAAGGCCATCTCCAAGGCCGCCCGCGAGGAACTGACAGAGTTTCTCGGCCGCCCGATCCACCTTTTCCTGCAGGTCAAGGTACGCGAGAACTGGCTCGAAGAGGCGGAACGCTACTCGGAGATGGGGCTCGACTTCCGCGACGGCAACGCCTGATGGCAAGGCTGACCGCGCGGTTCTGGGTCGATGCCTACCTGGCGCGCCTGCGCCTTATGGACATTCCCGCCTTCGTCACCGCCCACGGCGACGACACGGCAGGCGCCGTCCTGGTCAAGCTCAACACGCTTGACGGCCAGGCCCGCGCCTTCACCCGCGGTTTCGACCTGACCAGTGGCGACCGCAAGTGGACCGACCTCACCATCGGACCCGAACCCGAGGTCGACGAGACCATCACCCGCCAGCGCCGCTTCGACCCCGACCTTTGGGTGATCGAGGTCGAGGACCGGCAGGGCCGTCACCTGCTCGACGATCCCACCCTGGCCTGACGCGCAGGCTTCTTCTCTCCAAAAATACTCATGCCCGAGGCCCCAAAGGGGCCGAGATACCCTGCGCAGCCGCAGGCTGCACAATTGGATCACCGCTTGCCAATCCGCGCGCGCGGCCCGATCTTTCGCCGCATGGACTGGCGCGACACGGGCATTCTTCTTCATACGCGGAAACACGGCGAGACCTCGCTGATCCTCGAGGTCTTCACGCCGCGACATGGCCGTCACGCGGGCGTGTTGCGCGGCGGGACCTCGCGCAAGCTGGCGCCGCATCTGCAACCCGGCGCACAGCTCGACCTCTCCTGGCGGGCGCGGCTTGAGGACCACATCGGCAGCTTTACCGCCGAACCCGAACGGTCGCGCGCCGCGGCGGCGCTGGGGGATCGTCTGGCGCTGGCGGGGCTCAACGCCGTCACCGCGCTGCTGGCCTTCTGCCTGCCCGAACGCGAGCCGCATCCGGCCCTTTACGACCGGTCCGAAAAGCTGCTCGACCTGCTGGATCGCCCGGATCTCTGGCCGCTGGCCTACCTGCACTGGGAACTGGCGCTGCTGGAAGAGATGGGGTTCGGCCTTGACCTTACGCAATGCGCCGTCACCGGCGCGATCGAGGGGCTGGACTATGTCTCGCCCCGGTCGGGACGGGCGGTCACCGCCCGGGGCGCCGGGGAATGGGCCGACCGGCTGCTGCCCCTGCCGCCGGTCCTGCGGGGCGAGGGCGAGGCCGGGGATGCCGAAATCCTGACCGCATTGGAAACGACCGGGTTCTTCATGGAAAACCGGCTGGCGGCGGACCTGAGGGACAAGCCGCTGCCACCCGCGCGGGCGGCGCTGATCGCACGGCTCAGGGCGCGGGGCTGAACACCATCTCGTTGCCCTCTGCGTCGCGCAAAACCAATTGATCATCGCGCAGCTCCGCCTGTGTCACCTGCCGCAGGGCCATGACAAAGGCGTTCTCCTGCGCCAGTTCGGGACAGGCCCGGCGGGTCATCCGCAACGGCCCAAAGCTCAGCCCGGGCCAGGCTCCCTCGACCCTGCCGCCAAAGCTGTTGCAAGGCGCCTTGCCGCTGACCTTGCCGGGCGTGGTCAGGTCGAGGGAAGCGTCGAAATCCACCATCTCGCCGCCCATGCTCTGCAGCACCCAGTGCGCATTCTCAGGGGGCAGGGTCATGTCTGCCCAGGCGCCCGGGACAAGCGCCGAAAGAAGTCCCGCCAGGATGAGTCCACGCATGATACCCCCGTTTTGCCTCCTCCAGAGGTGGGGTGCCGGGACAGTGCGCGCAAGCCTTCCCCCTTCCCCGAGAACCGGATAGAGAGGCTGCGATGAAACTGACCTTGCCCAACCTTCTCACCATCCTGCGCCTGCTCGCCGCGCCCGGCGTGGCGGTGATGTTCCTCTATTTCTCCCGCCCCTTGGCGGACTGGGCCGCGCTGATCCTGTTCCTTGGGGCCGCCGTGACCGACTGGCTGGACGGCCACCTGGCCCGCAGCTGGCAACAGGAAACCAAGCTGGGCGCCATGCTGGATCCGATCGCCGACAAGGCGATGGTGGTCATCGCCCTGATGGTGATCGTCGGGTTTTCGTCCTGGTCGCCCTGGCTGGTCCTGCCGGCCACGGTGATCCTGTTCCGCGAGGTCTTTGTCTCCGGGTTGCGGGAATTCCTGGGCGACACCGCCGGCACGCTGAAAGTCACCAAGCTGGCCAAGTGGAAGACAACGGCGCAGATGGTGGCCATCGCGGTGCTCTTTGCACAGGGCGTCTTTGAACACTATCTTGTCACGTCGAGCATGGGCATGGATGATCGGATCATCACGCAGATCCTCGACGGCCAGGTCGAAGACGAAATGGGCCTGCGGTGGAAGCTTCAGGGCATGATCTGGTCCGGCAAGGGCGGGCTGATGCTGCTCTGGATCGCCGCCGCGCTGACGCTGATCACGGGTTGGGACTATTTCCGCAAGGCCCTGCCCTTTCTGAAGGAGGATCGCTGATGGATGTGCTGTATTTCGCCTGGGTGCGCGAACGGATCGGCCTGCCGCGCGAAAAGGTCGAGACCGAGGCCGCGACGGTGGCCGCGCTGGTCGACGAGTTGCGCGCACGCGAAGACCGCTATGCCGCCGCTTTCGAGGACCTGAGCGCCCTGCGCGTGGCCGTGGACCAGGAGCTGACGGATTTCGACGCGCCCCTCGCCGGTGCGCGCGAAGTGGCCTTTTTTCCGCCGATGACGGGGGGCTGAGGGCCATGCGCGTCGTCGTTCAGGAGGCCCCTTTCGATTTCGGCGCCGAGGCCGCGGGTTTTGCCGCTGGTCGGCACGACATGGGCGCGGTCGTCACCTTCACCGGCATCGTACGTGATCTGCAGGGCGGCGGCCTGGAGGCGATGGAGATCGAGCACTATCCCGGCATGACCGAGAAAGCCCTTGAAAAGATTACCAAAGAAGCGGTCGACCGCTGGTCTCTGGGGGATGCGCTGGTGATCCATCGTCATGGCCGGATGGAGCCGGGCGACCAGATCATGATGGTTGCGACGGCGGCGCCGCACCGCAAGGATGCCTTCGAGGCTGCGGAATTCCTGATGGACTACCTGAAGTCGCGGGCCCCGTTCTGGAAGAAGGAATTCAGCGCCGAATCAAAGACTTGGGTCGCGGCGCGGGACGAGGACGAGGACGCGCTGCGGCGGTGGTAACAACCGCCCGGCTTTGGTAACTTCGCCTGACCAGCGGAAGGAACGCGCGATGCCCTTCGAAAAAGTGCAGGCCGAGAAGCTCTCGAAGACCGTTGTCCGGCAGATCGAACTGCTGATCCTGCGCGGCGTGCTGCGCCCCGGGGAACGGCTGCCCTCGGAACGCGACCTGTCCGAACAGCTTGGCGTCTCGCGGCCCTCCCTTCGAGAGGCCGTGTCCGAGCTGCAGGCGCGCGGGTTGCTGACCTCCAAGGCCAGCGCGGGCGTCTTTGTGACCGGCGTCCTGGGCTCGGCCTTTTCCGAACCGCTGATCCAGCTTTTCGCCAATCACGACGAGGCGGTGTTCGACTACCTCTCATTCCGGCGCGACATGGAGGGGCTGGCCGCCGAACGTGCCGCCATCCACGGCACGGACAGTGATCTTGCCGTGATTGCTGCGGTTTTCACCAAGATGGAGGCCGCCCACGTCAAGCGGAACCCCTCCGAAGAGGCCGGGCTGGACGCCGAGTTTCACCTGGCGATCATCGAGGCCAGCCATAACGTGATCATGCTGCACATGATGAGGTCGATGTACCAGTTGCTGCGCGAGGGCGTGTTCTACAACCGCCAGGTCATGTTCAAGCAACGCACCACCCGGGCGAGCCTGCTGGACCAGCACCGCGCCATCAACGACGCGCTTCAGGCGCGCGATGCCGCCGGGGCGCGGGCCGCTGTCGAGGCACATCTGGATTACGTCGAGGCGGCACTGACCGCGGACAGGACCATGGAAAAGAACGAGGCCATTGCGCGCCAGCGGCTGCGCCGGGAAACCGACCGCCGTTAGACCGCCCCCCCAGGCTATGGGCCGAAGCGGTCAGAAGGATTGACCACCGGGTGCAGCAAGCCCGTCTGAAAGCCCCAAGTCCCCGGCAAGGCGTCAGCCCGTCGCGTCGTGTACGTTTTGTACAAAACGTACACCGTTTTCAGCATTTTGTACAAAACACAAGTTCAGGTTGAAATTCTGACCTGCCCCCCATGCTGACGGTCCAGGAACTGCCTGACGGCGGCCTGATCCGACGGTGAAATCCCGGCCCGGTGGATGATCCAGTCCGCCGCCTCATGGATGTCCAGCGTCACCAGTGTGTTCTCTTGTTTGCGCACGCCGGACAGCTCGAAATAGGTGGCCGACATCCGCATCATGCCAAAGTTGGTGTCGTTGCTCACGACATAGGCGGCAACGCCACCGGGCACGTCGAGCCCCCGCGCCTTCAGTCGTTCGGCGTATCGGCGCATATCCGCGCCGGTGAAGGGCGCCATGTCGACGTCGCGCATGTCGAAAAGGACCGGACGGTTCATGTCCGAGGCAGAACCGCCCCCGTCGCGAACCGCGAGGAAGGCTGCGATCGTTTCGTCCAGATCGACGTCGCCCGACAGATGCCAGTACCGGATGCCGGGCACTTCCAGGAAGTCGTGAGATATCATTGGCGCTCCAGGAAAGCCGTCTGTGTTTCCCTTAGGGAAAGCAGAATTTCGACAAAGCCTCCACGAGACAACCGTGCAAAGGCTCATGCTGGTGCAAAAGAATCACTCTGTACCCTACAGGAAGGAAAAAACCCGGGCGCGAGCGCCCGGGCCAGTGGTCACAAAAGCTGAGAGGAAGGAGAACCTCAGCCTTTGGAGAACTCGGGGTATGCCTCCATACCCAGCTCGGCCATGTCGAGACCGGTGATTTCTTCCTCTTCCGAGACACGGATGCCCATGACGGCCTTGAGGATGAACCAGACGATCAGCGATGCGACGAAAGTGAAGACACCGTAGCCGATGATGCCGATGATCTGCGTCGAGAGGCTGGCGTCACCGTTGTAGAAGACCACGGCGATGGTGCCCCAGATGCCGGCGCAGAGGTGCACCGGGATGGCGCCGACCACGTCGTCGATCTTGAACTTGTCCAGCATCGGCACGGCGAAGACCACGATGATACCGCCGATGGCACCGATCCAGAGCGACCCGAAGAGCGAGGGCGCAAGCGGTTCGGCGGTGATCGAGACCAGGCCCGCCAGGGCGCCGTTCAGGACCATCGTCAGGTCGACCTTCTTGTACATGATCTGCGTCAGGATCATCGCGGCGATGGCACCGGCCGCAGCGGCCATGTTGGTGTTGGCAAAGATGCGCGACACGTCCGACACGTCACCCACGGTGCCCATTGCCAGCTGCGAACCGCCGTTGAAGCCGAACCAGCCCAGCCACAGGATGAACGTACCCAGGGTCGCCAGCGCCAGGTTGGACCCCGGGATCGGGTGCACCTTGCCGTCCTTGCCGAACTTGCCGATCCGCGGGCCAAGAACGATGGCACCTGCGAGCGCGGCCCAGCCACCGACCGAGTGCACGACCGTCGAGCCGGCGAAGTCGGAGAAGCCCATTTCGGACAACCAGCCGCCGCCCCACTGCCAGGAGCCGGAGATCGGGTACATGACGCCGGTCAGCACGACGACGAAGACCAGGAAGGGCCACAGCTTGATCCGCTCGGCCAGGGCGCCCGACACGATCGAAGCGGTGGCGGCAACAAAGACCAGCTGGAAGAAGAAGTCGGACCCGATCGAAGCGTAGTCAAGCGCTGCATCCGCAGCGGCCACGCCAACCGGATCCAGGACGGTCGGGCTGAAGAACGGGCCGACGTAGCCGGTCATGATCCAGCCGTCGCCCGGGTACATCAGGTTGAAGCCGATGAGCCAGTACATGATCGCGGCAACCGAGTAGAGCGCGATGTTCTTGGTCATCTGCATGGTGACGTTCTTGGACCGCACCAGGCCGCCTTCGAGCATCGCAAAGCCCGCGGCCATGAAGAACACCAGGAAGCCTGCCATGCAGAACAGCAGGGTCGTCATGATGTAGGGGCCGATCTCGTCGAAACCGGGCGCTGCGGCCTCGGCGTCCTGTGCCAGGCCCATGCTCGGCAGGGCCAGCAGAAGCGCGGCCGGCGCAAGCGTCTTGAGAAGTTTCATGTCGTTATCCCTCATGATGAACTGCGCGCGTCAAAGCGCGTCTGCGTCGGTTTCGCCGGTGCGCACACGCACGGCTTGCTGAACGTCGAGCACGAAGATCTTGCCGTCGCCGATCTTGCCGGTCTGCGCGGTGGTCTTGATGGTCTCGATCACCTGGTCGGCCATCGACGACGAAACGACGATTTCCAGTTTGATTTTCGGCACGAAATTCACAGCGTATTCGGCGCCGCGGTAGATTTCGGTATGGCCGGACTGAGAGCCGAAGCCCTTGATTTCCGTTACCATCATGCCGCGCACGCCGATGCCGGTGAGGGCTTCGCGCACCTCTTCCAGCTTGAACGGCTTGATCGTTGCAATGATCAGTTTCACCTTGGTCCCCTTCGGTCTGGCAGGGTCGCCCCTGCAATGCACCCGCAGCAAAACTGGTCCGGGGCCTCGAAATGAAGGGATTGGCCCGGATTTCGGGCAAATTTTCGGGCCTCAACGCACATTTTTTAGGCTTATGTGTATTTGCGCTCAAAATTTCATCACAAAATAAACCCCTGTTGCGCTCGGCGATGGTCAACATTCCCGGCCGGGACAGGTAGAGTCGGGCTCAAACAAGAGTGACAGGCAGATCTTGATGAGTTCCTCGAAGGGCAAATCCGGCCGCTTGGTGGCCGACAGGCGCTACACGCGCAAACCGGCGAAATCCGCCGCAAAGCCGACGCGCAGCCGCAAGACCAAAACGCGGCGCAAGCCCGCCCGCCAGCGGCGCGGCGGCATCCTGGGCTTTTTCGGCGCGATCCTTCGCTGGATCCTGCGGCTGATCTGGCGTGTGACGCTGTCGGCAACGGTGGTCGTGGCACTGATCCTTGGATCGGCGGTGCTCTATGTCTACAGCGGGCTGCCCGACATGTCGCAGGTGACGGACGGGCGCGCACGCGGATCGGTGACTCTGCTGGACCGCGACGGAAAGGTCTTTGCCCTGCGCGGCGACCAGTTCGGCGGCGCGGTGACGGCGGACACCGTGTCCGAGCACCTCAAGAACGCGGTGGTGGCAACCGAGGACCGGCGGTTCTACTGGCATTTCGGTGTCAGTCCGCGCGGCGTGGCCAGCGCGATCCGCATCAACCTGCGCGAGGGGCGCGGGCCGCTGTCGGGTCACGGCGGGTCGACGATCACCCAGCAGACCGCGAAACTGCTGTGCCTGGGCGTGCAGTACGACCCCGAAGAGTGGGAGTCCGAGGCCGATTACGTCGCCGACTGCCGTCGCGGCTCGCTGTCGCGCAAGGCGCAGGAGGCGATCTATGCCATCGCGATGGAGGCCAAGTATACCAAGGACGAGATCCTCTCGATCTATCTCAACCGCGCCTACATGGGGGGCGGAGCCTATGGCGCCGAGGCGGCGGCGCAGCGCTATTTCGCCAAACCGGCGGCAGCCCTGAACCCGGCAGAGGCCGCGATGCTGGCGGGGCTGCTGACCGCGCCCTCGATGCTGGCGCCCACCTCGAACCTCAAGCGCAGCCAGGACCGCGCTGCGACCGTGCTGCGCCTGATGTACGACCAGGGCTATCTCAGCGAAGAGGACATGCGCCACTACCAGGCCAATCCGGCTGTGCTGGCGGAGGGCGCGCGCAACCTGGGCGGCGGCTATTTCGGGGACTGGATCATGTCGTCGGACATGGACTACCTGATCGGCGACACGACAGAGGACGTGATCATCGAAACCACGCTGGACCAGCGCATCCAGCGCGCCACCGCCAGCGCGGTCAACAAGATCTTTTCCGAGAAGGTGCGCGAAGGATCGAAGGCGCAGGTGGCGGTGATCGTAATGTCGGCGGACGGCGCGGTGCGCGGCATGGTCGGCGGGCGGGACACGGATGCCACCGGCCTGTTCAACCGCGCCACGCAGGCGGTGCGCCAGACCGGATCGGCCTTCAAACCCTTTGTCTATGCCACGGCGCTGGAACTGGGTTATTCGCCGCTGGATACAGTGGTGGATGAACCCTATTGCCTGAACATCCCCGGATCGGGCCAGTGGTGCCCCGAGAACTACTCGCGCCAGCACTATGGCCGGGTGCCCCTGGAAGAGGCGCTGCGGAAATCGCTGAACATTCCGGCGGTCAAGGTTTCGGAAACCGTGGGGCGTGACCTGGTGCTGCGGGTGGCGCGCGATTTCGGCATCCACCGCGAACTGGCGGACACGCCCGCGCTGGCGCTGGGTGCCGCCGAGGCGACCCTGCTGGAGATGACCGGCGCCTATGCCGGCATCCTGAACGGCGGGTCGTCGGTGCGGCCCTACGGCCAGGAACTGATCCGCTACAAGGGTGCCACCGATCCGCTGATGGAGGCCAGCGGCGGCATGGGCGAACGGGTAATCCGCGAAGAGGCCGCCCGCCAGCTGGTCTGGATGATGCAGCGGGTGGTGGCCCAGGGCACCGGTGGCCGCGCCGCCCTGCCCGACCGCCAGGTCGCGGGCAAGACCGGCACCAGCCAGGAGGCGCGCGACGCCTGGTTCGTGGGATTTACCGCCGATTACGTCGCCGGGGTCTGGATGGGCTATGACGACAACACGCCTTTGACCGGCGTGACCGGCAGCGGCCTGCCCGCGGAAATCTGGCACGAGGTCATGGTGCGGGTCCACGAGAGCCTGCCGGTGCGCCCCCTGCCGATGATGGAACCGGTGCCGCCAAAGGTCCCCGAACCGGAACCCCAGCCGGTGCCCCGCCAGCCGCAACGGCGCGATTCGATCCTGGAACAGGTGCTGCGCGACATCCTGGGCGGCAACTGAGGCCATCTGCCCGCACATCGGAAAAGACAACGGGGTGGCCCCCAGAGGGGCCAGCTCTTTGCAGTAAATGATGCGCGTGAGACCCCGCAGTGGGCTCGGAGCGCAATAACCGCTTTGAGCCCAATTGGCTCGTTCCTCATAGCGCCGCGAAGGTCTGCAAACCTTCTCCTTGATCGCCTCTGCTGCATCGGCCAGATTGGCAAAAAGAAATTGAAAGGCTGCACGTAGTGGACCCTTTTACGATTTTCGCAATCGCTTGGTTGCTCCTACCCATCGTTCTCTTGATCCTCTGGCTTCGCGCTCGTGGCGCAAAAAACCGCGCCGAAATACAGATTGCGGAAGCGGAAGCGACCGAAGAAGCGCTCAAGAAAAAATATGCGCCCATCACTTCCGTTGAGGAGGAAGTCTCGACGCTCAAGGACACGGCAGCAGAGATACAGAAGCAAATCGAAGAAACGCGTAGCTCCTATTCTGAGAAGCGCTCTATGCTGAAAGAGTTGGAGCAACAAGTCGCCATCTATGACGAGAAGCTCTCTTTCGCGGAGCTGGGCGTTTATGAACCTCATTTCGAGTTCAACGACGCTGACGAATACAAACAAGAGATCAAGCGCATCCGCGACCTTCAGAAAGCAATGGTCTCGGCCAAGACATCGACCCTCTGTCCGACCGACTGGCAAGTGGACGGAAGCCGTGCCAAGGGTCAGACGATGATTGGCCGCCAGACCCGTCTAACCATGCGCGCCTTCAACAACGAATGCGAAGCCGCAATCGCAAACACGCGCTGGAACAACGTCAACGCGATGGAGAAGCGCATCCTCAACGCGGCCAAGCAAATCGACAAAGCCAACGAGTCCATGAACCTGCGTATCGGTGAGCAATATATCGGCCTCAAGTTGGACGAATTGCATGCGACCCATGAATACCGTGAACGCCTTAAGGTGGAGAAAGAAGAGCGCGCAGAACTGGCCCGCGCGGAACGCGAAGAGAAGAAGCTACTAGCGGAAGCCAAAGCGGCAGAACGTGAAGAGGAAAGGTATCAGAAGCTCTTGGACAAAGCGCGCTCAGAGGCGGGCGTAGACGAAGCCCGCATTGCGGAACTGGAAGCCGCTTTGGCCGAAGCCCACGCGACAAGTGCACGCGCCCGAGCGATGGCTGAGATGACCAAATCCGGCTATGTTTACATTATCTCGAACATCGGCTCCTTCGGCGAGGATGTAGTCAAGATCGGTCTGACGCGACGGCTTGAACCAGATGACCGGGTAAAAGAACTTGGTGACGCAAGCGTACCGTTCGGTTTCGACACCCACGCCATGATCTACTCGGATGAAGCCCCGGCCCTCGAAAGCGCCCTTCACAAAGAATTCGCAGACCGCCGCGTAAACGCTTCCAACATGCGCAAAGAGTTCTTCCGAGTCGGCCTGGAGGAGGTCGAGGACGCTGTGAAACGCCTTGCCCCGTCTGCCAGCTTTTTTTCAGACCGTGAGGCGCAGGAATGGCATGAAACCCTCTCCCGCCGCAAAGAGGCGTTGAAGGGCATGGCGCGGCCATCAGACGAATTGCCAGAAGCCATATAATCTTGAAAGCTGTCATCGGCGCTACTGCGGCGAATTCACACTTCGACCCGCACAGCCGAAAATCATCGCAACCCTCTCCCGAAGTATTCTTCAGGAGAGGGTTTCTTGTCATCGGGCTGTCCGGAACGGCACCCAGCTCCGCACTGCATCAATCGATGCAAAGGGCCGGCCCCAGGGGGACCGGCCCGTTTTCATTCGGAGGGCATGATGCCCAGTTGCAAGGCTCAGCCTGCCTTGCGCAGATCGGCGATCAGCTGGTCGATGTTCCCGCGACGGGCATCCAGCATGGCGCCGATCTCTTCCTTTTCGGAAAGCAGCATGTCGGCGCCTTCCACGAAGAGGTTGTAGAACCGGTTCGAGTCGGACACGCGGAACGCGGTTTCCAGCGTCTTGGACCCGCTCATGTGAGCGACGCAGCGCACCTCGTAGCCACGGCTGATGGCATGGACCGACTGCACCTCGATACGCCCGCCCTGGAACTCGCGGAACCGCTTGCCGTATTTGCGTGCGATGTAGCCGGTGAAGGCCTCTGTAAAGGCCTTGCGCTGCGCGTTGCTGGCGCGGCGCGCGGCAACCCCCAGAACGTTCGCGGCGATCAGCGGCGTATCGCCGTATTTCTTGAACAGCCGCTCGAACTCACGGTACATCGACGCTTCGGACCTGCCCGAGGCGATGACCGTGTTGATCTCGTTCACGAGGCTGTTCACGAGGTTCGCCGCCTGCTGTCCGGTCAGGGCAAGGGCGGGCATGGCGGGCAT